>Ga0116186_1000086_pt1 | contig 104759 bp, 84 predicted proteins | sample AD_JPNNA4_MetaG_FD_89806 | JGI IMG/M metagenome (GOLD analysis project Ga0116186, IMG submission 89806) | Active sludge microbial communities of municipal wastewater-treating anaerobic digesters from Japan - AD_JPNNA4_MetaG | ecosystem: Engineered > Bioreactor > Anaerobic > Digestate | place...
CCGCTTTTGGGCAGGTGCCGTGCCACGCGCGCGTGCGCTCTGGCAATGTATTCGGCTGAGACAGGCCGCAAATCCTCATATTGGGCGTTCTGGAAGTTGCCGTCTTCCTCTACCTGCCAGCCCACTTCGTTATAGAAGCGGCCGATTTCCTGTTTAATGTCTTTTTCGGTCATGCGCTCTCCTCTGCTTGCGCGGGCAGTTCGTTCAGCCTTGCCAGTCCGCGGGCGCTCCAGTCCAGCGGGTCCCCCACCAGGTACCCAAAGGTCGGGGCGTAACGCGCCTGCCCCTCCGGGGAAAGCACAAAGCGCAGCGGCCGGGCGGAAAAATCCTCTGCCAGCCAGAGCAAATGCCAGGGGAAGGGCAGTGAGAATTCGAAAAAGAACAGATAAGCGTAAAGCCAGGCCTGCTCCACCTGCTGAGGGCTCAGGCGAAAAGCTTCCGGGTTGCTGATTACGCGCTTAAGCAGGTCCTCGAACGCTTCCCAGGAGTCCGGGTCAAGCGTGAAACCCTTTCCGGCGTAATGGGTTTTTCCGGCCACAATCACGGGCAGGCCGGCCATAGCCATTTCCATTCCAACCGTGGTGGTATACACCAGCCCGAAATCCGCGATTTCAACCAAATCGTAGGTATTGGTTTTATCTCCCGGGAGAATGAGGCGAATGTTATCGGGCAGCTGCGGGAACTTCGCGTTGATTACATCCACCATGGAAGTGCCGTGCGTGAGCAATTCACCTGGATGCACGCGCACCACCAGCTGCGCTTCGGGATGCCGCGCAAAGTAATCAATCGCGCCCACAATCCAATCCGCCATCGTCGCGGATATGCGCTGTCGCCCCAGCGTCAGGCTGTCCCCCAACACATTGGTTGCCAGCAAAGCCACCGGGCGCGCGTCAAGGTTTAGATTTTCGCGCACCTTTGAGGCGCCTTGCAATGGGGTCTGCTGCCATTGACGGGCAAAGTTGCCCCACAATCTGGCATTGCGGCGGGCGGCATAAAGATTCAGCATCGCGCCGCGTGCGGCCGCGGGCAGCGGCTGCCCGCCCAGCGCCTGCCAGAGCTCGCGGGTATTATGCGACATGATTTCATCGTCCTGCGCCAGCCAGATTCGTTCGCGCTGGTCGGCAAATTCAAATGTCACCACCCGCAGGCCCAGCATGCGCGCTATCCGGTAAGCCACGCCCATTTCGAGGATGGTGCCGTTGGGCACTATCAGAACATCCGGCTTTTCATCGCGCAGCCAGGCGTAAAGAGCCCCGGCTGCATGCAGATTGCGGGCGTAGCGCAGGCGGTAAAGCGTGGAGCTTTTATCCGTTTCTTCCACCTGCAGGGTGTACTGTGTGTCATAATCCGCGACCTGCTCCACCGCGCGCAGCGCCTCAGCTGGGAGCTGCCCGGGCGGAAAGCTCTCCCCCGCAAGCGGGGTAAGCCGCAGCCAGTCTTTCGCTTCCGCGAAGACCGCGCGGGTATACAGGTCCTGTCGGCGCAGGTCAAAGGGGCTAATTTCCTTATCCCATTCCGCGTAAGGCAGATACGCCAGGTTCACGCTGTGCCCCTGGCCGGCCAGCGCCAGGCCAATTAGCGCGCTTTCTTCAATCCAATAGTGCAAAGAAGCAAACAAACAAACTTTTTTGGGGTCCTTTGGGACGAGGGCGCCGCTCGAAAGGTCGGCAGCTGCCTGGGGCAGCACCGCTTTTAAGCTTTCCAGCTCGTAATGCGCCGACCAGGGTTTGCGCTTTCCGCGCAGCTGCCAGTAGATATCCGCGCCAAGAGGCAGGTCGTCCAGCAGGGTTTTCATGCGCTGTCGTATGCCCACGCTCACTCCTCCCGCGTAATTTGCCAGTCCAGAACCGGCCGGACGCCGCCCGGTCTGGGTTCCGGCCAGTGCGTGCCAGGCGCGCCGCTGGCATCCACCGAGAAGGTGAGCGCCTGCTCGTCCTGGAAATAGCGGCGGATATGGTAAGAACTGGCATTAATGCCCAGCACAAAGCGGCCTTCATTCAGGGTGTTGGCGGGAATGACACAGCGGCTGGTGTAAGTGCCTTTGGCCCGCGCCGGGAAAGCCTGGAAAAGCTCGCTGGAATCGGTATCAAAACTGGTGAATACCGGCTCTCCGCGGGTGGACATGAGATAAAAACCCACGCGCAGACCGGTAACATCTTCGTCCAGCGCGTACTCAATTTCAATGGTAAAAGGCTCCACACTTCGCACGGTATCCGAGACCGCGCCGTCCTTGGAGCGCACGCGGATGGCCAGCGGGCGGAACGGAGCTGCCGAAGCCGGCACTTCATCCGGCTCCCAAAAGCGCTCGCCCAGCTTACTGAGCCCGCGGTTGAGATAGAAGTCCACCGCTTCCGCGGAAGGCGCCCGCAGCAGCACTTTGCCTTTTTCCAGCACCAGGGTTTCTTCGGTCAGGCGCAGGATGGAAGACATATTGTGGCTGACAAACAGCACGGTGCGCCCCTGCTGAGCCACATCGCCCATTTTGCCCAGGCACTTGCGCTGAAAATCCGCGTCGCCAACGGCCAGCACTTCATCCACCACCAAAATTTCCGGCTCCAGATGCGCTGCGACCGCGAAAGCCAGCCGCAGGTACATCCCGCTGGAATAGCGTTTGACCGGCGTATCAATGAACTGCCCTACTTCGGAAAAGTCCACGATTTCATCAAAGCGGGACTGGATTTCTTTGCGTGTCATACCCAAAATCGCGCCGTTCAGGAAGATATTCTCCCGCCCGGTCAGTTCCGGATGAAAACCTGTGCCAACTTCCAACAGCGAGCCCACGCGCCCGCGCAGTTCGCCGTAGCCTTCAGTGGGGTCGGTTACCCGCGAGAGAATTTTCAGCAAAGTGCTCTTGCCCGCGCCGTTGCGCCCGACAATGCCAAGCGCCTGCCCTTGCCGGACGTTGAAGCTGATGTCTTTCAGCGCCCAGATGGTGTCGGCGGTTTTTCGGGAGCGCCCGTCGCGCGAGAGGCTCTGTCCGATTCTTTGCACCTGGTTGGTAATCAGGTCGCGCAGGGTATCCGCTCTTTGCTGCACGGCGCCAATTTTGTAGCGCTTGGAAATGCCTTTTACCTGGATGGAATAATCAGAAGCGTTCATCACACCACATCCGCGAAAGTTTTTTCCATGCGCCGGAAGAAGAATAAACCGGAAACCAACAGCAGCAGCACTGCCGCGCTGGAGATGGCTAGCGTGAAATCCGGCGGTGTGCCGCCGAACAGCGCCCACCGGAAGCCCTGCACCACCCCCACCATAGGGTTCAGGCTGTACAGGCTGCGCAGCGTCCCTTCCGGTATTGTGCTGATGGGATAGACAATCGGAGAAGCGTACATCCAGATTTGCACCAAAAACGGCACAATCTGCTGGACGTCGCGGTACTGCACATTGAGCGCCGAGAGCCACAAGCCCACTGCCAGCGCGGCCAAAACTGCCAGGAGCGTCAGCGGAATCAGCCAGAGCGCTTTGAGCGTGATGGGCAGGCGGAAAATGACCATGGTGATAAACAACAGCACCAGCGAGATGGCGTAATCCACCAATACTGCCAGCACAGAAGAAAGCGGAATAATCACCCGTGGGAAGTACACCTTGGTAATCAGATTCGCGTTTCCGACCAGGCTGATGCTGGACTTTTGCAGCGAAAGTTGAAACAGGTGCCAGGGCAGCAGCGCGGCAAGTACAAATACCGGATAGGGCAGGCCGTCGGATTCAACTTTGAGCAGCAGCCCGAATACCACCGATGTAATCGCGGTGGTAAGCACTGGCTGCAGCACCGCCCAGGCAATCCCCAGGGCTGCCTGCTTGTACCGAACTTTAATATCGCGCCAGGTTAAAAAGTAAATCAACTCTCGGTAAATCCAGAGTTCTTTCAGGTCAATACCCAGCCAGCCTTTGGCGGGTTTGAGCACCACCACCTGGGCGGAATTCGGGATATCAGTCACGCGTTTCAGCTCCTGTGCTCCTGGTACCAGGCGATTGTCCGGCGGAGGCCTTCTTCAAAGTCGGTTTTAGCGGTAAAGCCAAAGTATTCGCGCGCGCGGGTGGTGTCCAGCTTGCGGCGGGGCTGGCCGTTGGGTTTGCTGGTATCCCAGCGGATGGCGCCTTCAAATCCGGTCAGCCGCGCGATAAGTTCCGTCAGGTCTTTGATGCTGATTTCGAAGCTTGAGCCGATGTTAACTGGTTCAGGCCCGTTGTAGTACTGGGTTGCCAGGGCAATGCCTTCCGCCGCGTCTTCCACATAAATGAACTCCCGCGTAGGCGAGCCGTCGCCCCAGGCGACAATTTCGCTGGCACCCTGTTCTTTAGCTTCCAGGCATTTGCGGATGAGAGCCGGGATGACATGCGAACTGGCAGGGTTAAAGTTATCTCCCGGACCGTAAAGGTTGACCGGCAGCAGGAAAATGGCATTAAAGCCGTACTGCTGGCGGTAGGCCTGCGCCTGGACCAGCAGCATTTTCTTAGCCAGCCCGTACGGCGCGTTGGTCTCTTCGGGGTAGCCGTCCCATAAATGCTCTTCTTTAAAGGGAATGGGCGTGAACTTCGGGTAAGCGCAAATGGTGCCGATGGCCACAAATTTTTCCACGCCGCGCTGCCAGGCTTGGTGCATCAACTGCACGCCCATCATCAGGTTGTCGTAAAAGAATTCGGCCGGCCTGGCCATATTGGCGCCGATACCGCCCACATGCGCGGCCAGATGGATGATGATATCCGGATTGGAGTCGTTTAACATGCGCGCGATATCTTCCGGCTTGATAAGGTTGTAGTCCTCAAATTTGGGAATGAAGATTTCGCGTGCGCCTTTCTCGCGGAGATTTTTTATCAGGTGCGTGCCTAAAAATCCCGCGCCGCCGGTGACGCAGACGCGTTTTTGAGAAAGGTCAATGGCTTGATTCATGGCTACCTCGGTATACGACTAATTGAGCGGGAGGGCTGACTGCCTCCGCTTGAGGAAAAATCAGTGCAAGTTTAATGCCCTGTATGTGAATTTCGGGGACACCTTCCGGCTCAACCACCTCCACACCATGCTCGATGCAGGTCAGGCGAATCACTTCAGCAATCTCGCCGTCCCCAATGATGCGCACGCGCGACCAGCCGCGGTGCCGCAGTTCTTCCAGGCATTTGGCGGAGCGTTCCCGCACGCGGCGGTACAGGTCAAAAGAGGTGCGGATGTAATCAACGGTCAGGCTGGCGCGCAGCGCTATGCCTTCGGGCGTGATGATGTAACGCAGTTTTTTGCGCTGGGCGCGTTTTACCTTCACATAACCCTTGGATATCAGCCGTTTGAGGTACCAGTTGATGGTGCCAACAGCGACTCCCAGTTCATCCGCCAGACTGGCTTGCGAGATGTCGGGGTTAGCTTCAATTTGGGTAAGGAGGTCCAGCGCGCGGCTGTTCTCTTCTGCGGACAGTTCAGCATCCATAAATTTCAGTCATTGAATTATAGACGCTAATCACAGAGAGTCAAGTCGGAAAAGAAGGGTGGGTCTGGGCGCGGTATTCAGAATGGTGCTGCATTCTCGCCGGCACAACTCCTAAAGCTGGCCGGTAGGAACGCTGCCCTTGCGCTGGAAAATCAGGTACAGTCCCAACAGGCACCCCAGAAAAAACAGCAGCACCAACGGAACCACTTCCAGACTGAAGGTCTGCGCCAGCACACCCACCAAGCTGGTCAGCCCGGTGCCCCCCAGGCTGCCGGCCGCGGCCTGCATGCCTATGGTGTTGTTGCTGTGCGATTGCCCCACGCGCGCGGGCGTCCCGGACATTAATCCCGGGAAAATCGGAGCGAAGGCAAAGCCGACCAACGCCACAGCGGCCAGGTTTGCCCAGGTGCCCAGATTCAGCCCCAGGACCGCGGTGCCGGCCAGCGCGGCTGTGATGCAGATGATTACCAGCTTCTGAAGTTTAATCTTACGTGTGAGCACCCCCGCCAACACTCTGCCAACCGTGAACGTAAACCAGTAGCTGCCGGCAAAATAACCCGCCAGCGTTGGGTCAACGCCCCGGCCTTCCGTAAGCAGGGAATAGACCCAGGTACCCAGCGTCACCTCGGAACCGACATAGAAAAAGAAAAGCGCCATGCTTGCCCACACGCGCGGCTGCCGCAAAGTCACCTTCAGGCTGGCGCTGGACTCAGGCGCGGCCTGCGCGTCTTCGGAAATGTCTGCCTTTTTCCAATTCCACAAGCGCAAACTTAGCACAAAACTCAGCGCGAGAGCCAGCTGTACCCCTCCCACAACCAGATAGCCCGGCCGCCAGCTGCTGTAACGCGCCAGCATGGCGGTCATGATGAGCGGACCGGTTGTTACCCCCACGCCGTAACTGGCATGCAGCCACTGCATCAGCCCCGGACCAAAGTTGGCGGCAACATAGGCGTTCAAACTTGAATCAATCGCGCCCGCTCCCAGGCCGGCCAACAGGCCCAGCGCCACCATCATTTCCCAGCGCGGCACCAGGGTGTACCCAATCAGACCAGCACCGGTAATCAGGCAGCTGAAAATCAGCACTTTGCCCACGCCCCACCGGCGGGTCAGTTCGCCGCTCAAAAAACTCGAGGTCAAATACCCGACCATCGTGGTGAAAAGCAGCATCCCGAGCACATCCAGGGGCTGACCAAAACCAGCCCGAATGGAAGGCCACCCAACGCCCAGCAGGCCGTCCGGCATACCCAGAGCGATGAATGCCAGGAAGATTAATAGAATCAAAGCAACCGGCCGGGTTCGGACCAGGTTTTTCAGGCGGGATGAAATCATACTGCTTTCGCCCTTCTACTCTTCAGTGTATCCGCACAGCGCCAGGGCCGCGGGACCAGTATTGATACCCAGCACCGGGCCGGTCAGCTGGGTGAATAGTTCCACCGGCGAAAGTTCGTCTCGGACGCGTTCGGCCAGTTTCCGCGCTTCATCCGGGGCGTTTCCATGCAAAACCGCCACGTGCAGGTTTTTCAGGCTGCTCAGGCTGTTCCGGAATTTGTTGTACAGCCCTTCCACCAGCCCCTTGTGCGTGCGGTGCAGAGCGACCGGCATGACCTTGCCAGTCTCGCGATTGATGAAAACCAGCGGTTTCACGGAAAGATTGCTTCCCAGCCAGAAAATCGCGTCCCCGATGCGCCCGCCCTTGCCGAGATAACTTAAGGTGTCCATCCCAACCACCAGGACAATGTGCTTTCGCACCTGTTCCACCGCAGCCAGCGCTTCCGAGGTGCTTTTGCCCGCCTCCACGGCGCGGGCGGCAGCCAGCGCCTGCCAGCCAACCATCATGGTTGGTCCTTTAGAGTCCACCACATGCACCGGAACCGATGCCAATCTGGCGGCATTTTGCGCGGATTGGTAGGTTCCGCTCATTGCGCTGCTGACGGTGACGCAAATAATTTCCCGCGCGCCTTGATTAATGGCGTTTTCAAATGCCCGGCTGAAATCCGCGGTGGTCGGTTGGGACGTGGTGGGGCGCACAGGGGCGTTTTCAACGCGCGCGTAAAATTCCTCGGAGCTGATAGTCACTCTATCCAGGAATGTTTCGCCGTTCCAGAGCACGTAGGAAGGAACAACCGCAATTTGGTGTTTCTCCAAGAGGTCTTCGGGAATATCGCTGGTGCTGTCTGTGATAATCTTTATCATTTCGGCTCTCCAATCGCGCAAACTTGTTTATCTTACCCCAAAAGCGGGAGAGAAAAGACCTGAATGGGCATGTCCGCGCCCAGGCGTGTTGATTTGTCCACCTTTGGCAGCCAGTGCCCTTTATTCGCCGGCGAATGATCGTGGATTCAGATGATTTTGTCAGTTTTTCCGGCAATGTTGCGCAGGATTTCCAGCTGTCCGACGTGATAGCTGTGATGGAAGAGGAAGAAAAGCGCCCACCAGCCGCGCCGCCTGGCCTGATCTCCAAAGATGATGATTTCTTCATCAAAGGCAGCTTCGTCCATCTCCGCCAGGCGGGTTTGCGCGGCGGCCTGCAGCATGTCCAGGGCCTCCAGCAGCTTCAGGCGCCCGAGCAAGCCCGCTTCGGGACCCAGAATGGGCGCTGAACCGCGCCGGTAGCGGCTCAAATCCGGCAAATTCTCAGGCGGGAGGGCATCCAATACGCGCAGGATGGTGGCCAGGCCGTCCGCGATATGTCCCAGCACCCATTCCATGCAGTTCCCGCCGTTAGGCGGCTGCGTGAGCAAGTCGGCATCGCTTAATCCTTCGGTTTGCAGGTGGATGATATCCTGTTCCATTTCCAGCATTCGTGCATATTCGCTAATCGTTATCATAGCCTTCCTTTCAACAGCGTATGCTTCTTTTTATCCTAAGCGTTAAGCCTGATTCCCCGCCAGGACTGCGTCTTCATGCGCTTTTGCCCGCCTGGCTGCCAGCGCTAAAAACAGTGAAATGACGCAAAAACACGCGCTGACCAGATAAATCGGCCTCCCGCCGAAGTTGTCGTAAACGACTCCGCTCAGGGCATTGGAGAGCATGTGGGAAATCCCGTTCAGCGTGATGCTCACGAAAGTGACCGCGGTGGTGGTGTACTGCCGGGGCACGCGCAAGTTTATCAGGTGAATCGTCGTGACCAGCCGCAGCGTAAAGCTGACCGCGGTCAGAATGTTCAAGGTAAAGACCAGCCAGGGGAAGGGTAAAAACCAGACCAGCAGCCTTCGAGTCAGGTCGAATATTAGGATGAAGTACACCAGCTGGTGCACTTCCAGCTTTTGAATCCACCGGTCGGCCAAAAGCATCATTGGAACTTCCAGGAAGCAGCTGAGGGAAACTGCCGCGCCGATAATGCTTTCTGTCAGCCCCAGGTCTTTCATAAAAATGGGCTCAAATGAACGTACGCCGTCGCTGAGGGTGTCCGTCAGCGCCAGGGCGAGCACAGTCAAGAGCAGATATCGGTCGCGGAAAATCAGGCTGATGATGCCTTTCAGACCTGCCGGGTTTCCGGATTTTTGGTCAGCTTTACCGTCCCGGAAGAAATCGGCGGGCATGACAAACAGAATGATGCCAATGGAAACGAGCATAAAGGCCAGAAAAAGCTGGTCGTTTACCAAAACCCCGCGCGTGCCAAAAAGCCAGCCGCCAATGACAGCGGTAATGCCAAACCCCACCGAGCCCCACAGGCGCAGTCTCCCAAAAGAGGGTTTTCCGTGCGTCGCGCCGTCCGAGGAAACCTGATAGGAGAGGTTTTCTGTAGCGGTGATGCTTGAGCTGGTGATAATCCGATGAGCGATAAACAGAACCAGCGCCATGCCAAAGACGCGCAGGTAAGGCAGGAAAAAGAGCGTCAGAGCGGCCAGCAGCAGCGAAAGCGCCAGAATCAGGCGTTTGCGGGAACTGCGGTCAAAGAATAAGCCGTACTGCGTCGCGGTAAGGATCAGGCCCAGGGAACTGAAGGTGCCCAGAGCTCCGACCTGCACGCCGCTGAAACCAATGGAGCGGAAGTGCAGGCTGAGGAATGGTTGGATAAACCCCATTCCAGCAAAGAAAACGAGGAAATACACGCTGAAGATAAGGATATTCCTGCGAAGCTGATTCGTTTCAGAAGGCATAAAGCTCCCACCAAGACAGGGAAATGCAAAACGGAATGATGTAGAAAAATTATATCATCCGGCCTTGGAGCAGACCCGAAAACAACGCGGAAAGAGCACCGGCGCATTTTTGGGCTTATTCACACAAATATTGTGGGAAATTAAGCGCAGTCTGGCAATCTGCACCGCTTCACGGTATAATTTATCAGGTTAACGACCAATTTCATCCGCGGGAGGCACTTATGAAAGCAATCGTCAAACAGCAGCAGCTGGCTCAGGCCGTTGGCATCGTCGCCAGAGCGGTTACATCCCGCAGCCCACTGCCGGTGCTTGCCAATATCCTCATCCAGACTGACAACGGCCGGCTGAAGCTCTCCGCCACCAACCTGGAGCTGGGCATCAGCGCCTGGCTTGGCGCCAAAATTCTGGATGAAGGCAGCCTCACCGTGCCCGCCCGGACTTTCGCGGACCTGGTGGGCAACCTGCCCAGCGAAGATGTTACCCTCACGGCGGACCCGCGCACGCAGTCGCTCAATGTGCGCTGCGGCACGCTGAACACCGACATCAAGGGCATCAGCGCGGACGAATTCCCGCCCATGACCGCCACCGACAGCGGCATCAGCCTGCCGCTCAATGTCGCGAATTTTAAGGATATGATCCAAAAAGTGGTCTTTGCCGCTTCGCACGATGAATCCCGCCCGAACCTGACCGGCGTGCACATGACCGTTGACGGCGATTACCTGGTTCTGGCAGCCACTGACGGCTACCGCATCTCCATCGCCAGCGCGATTTTGGCGCAGAAGCCCGCCCAAAAACTGGACGCCCTGATTCCCGCCCGGGCGCTGGCCGAACTTTCCCGCGTGGCAGTGGACGGCGATGAGATTTTGCAGATGAACTTCCCGGTAGGGCGCGGACAGGTGGTGTTCCACCTCAAGGACGTCGAGCTTGTCTCACAGCTGATTGAAGGCAACTTCCCCAATTACTCCGCCATCATTCCCCCGTCCTTCAAAACCCGCACCGTGCTGACGACCGCCGACCTGCTAAAAGCCTGCCGGCAGACCGAAATCATCGCGCGCGAAGGCAACTTCATTGCCCGGTTGGACATCCAGCCCGAAGGCGGCGCGGAAAAGACCTCCCAGCTCGAGATTTCGGCGGTTTCCGAACAAACCGGCTCCTCCGAAGTGATTGTGGATGCCTCCGTGGACGGCACGCCGCTTTTGATTTCCTTCAATGTGCGCTACCTGCGCGAAGTGTTGGAGGTAATCAAGACCCCCAACGTCATTCTCGAGACCAACGCGGCGAACACACCCGCCATGATACGCCCGGTAGGGGACGACACCTTCAAACACATCATCATGCCGATGAATATTCAGCGCTAAAACCGATAAATCCGAAAAACCGGACACAAACCGTCCGGTTTTTCTTTTGCCGGAAAACTTCCTGGCGGGGTCGGATTAAATTCCACGCGCCCGCAGTATCAGATTCTCAACAGATTCAGGCTCGAACGTATATTGCGCATAGATTAATAAATAAACAGCTGCGCGTTATTTATAATATTCTTCTATAATATTCGGAGTTCGCAAGCTCGCCGCACCCTGTGCCAGGCGTGATAAAATCAAATATATCCCTCCGCGAGGCACTCCATGACCTTACCGCAAAGCGGCAGCGACCGCTACTACAGCATTTACCTGGCACTTTCCCAGTATCCGGTCCTGTCCGGGCGCATCCGCGAACTTATGCGGCAGGAGCTTTATCAGAAAGGACTGATTACCCCCTCTGCGCTGAACGCGGAAGCCGTGCAGCATGCCATTCAATCGCAGGAGCGCGAGGGCATTCGCGACCCGCTTTCTGAGGAAGATTCTGAAACCTGGGAATACCGCAAAGCGGAAATGCTAAATCAGCTGACGGACGCGTATTTCGCCAAATTCATCGGCTTCGAGCAGCTTACCAAGCTCATCCAAAAAGCCCTGAACGAACGCGGCGTCCAGGTGCCGGATATCACGATTGAATTCAATCCAGAGACCGCCCCCATGGAAATGCTTTTCAATCAGGGCATGATGATTGAAAAGATGCCGGCGGAAAAAAGAGCTCCGTACGAAGCGCGCTTGCACGAAATCAAGGTTGTCCTGATCCGCAGCATGATTAGCGACCAGCTTCCGTATATCAACATCGCCAAGGATTGGTTTACCGTCTCAGACCTGGCGGAAATCCGTCAACATAAACTTGGGCGCGGCAGAATTGGCGGCAAAGCCGCCGGCATGCTGCTCGCGGCGCGCATCCTGAAAGAGAAATCCAGCGCGAGTTTGCGCGAAAGCCTGCAAACCCCCACTTCGTTCTATATCGGCTCCGATGTGTTCTACAACTTTTTATCCATCAACAATCTGCATCATTGGAACGACCAGAAGTATAAGGGCGAAGAACAGATGCGCAGCGATTACCCGCTGATTGTTGAGGACTTCCTCCGCGGCAGCTTTCCGCCTTCGGCAGTCCAACACCAGGAAACAATTTTGAGCATGGCCGGCAAACGTCCGCTGATTGTGCGCTCTTCCAGCCTGCTGGAAGACAACTTTGGCACAGCCTTCGCAGGAAAGTACGAAAGCATCTTCCTGCCTAATCAGGCTAACCCCGAGGAGAACCTGCGCGCCCTGCAGCAGGCTATTGCCCGAATTTACGCGTCCACGCTCAACCCCTCAGCCCTGCTCTACCGGAAAAGCCGCGGCCTGCTGGACTATGACGAGCGCATGGCGCTGCTCATTCAGGTGGTGGAGGGGCAGACCTACGGAGATTATTACTTCCCGCAGCTCGCCGGAGTGGGGTACAGCCAAAACCAGTTCCGCTGGTCCCCCCAAATCCGTACGGAAGAGGGGTTTGTGCGCCTGGTGTGGGGGCTGGGCACGCGCGCGGTGGACCGGGTCGGCAATGATTATCCGCGCCTGATTGCCCTCAGCCATCCCACGCTGATGCCTTCTTCCTCCGCGCAGTCCATCCGCCGCTATTCTCAGCAGTTCATCGATTTACTTGACCTGAAAGAGAACAAATTCACCACGCTTTCGGTCCGGGATGTGCTCAGCCAGCGGATTCCGCAGCTGCGCTATCTGGCGCAGCTGGACAGCGACGGATATTTCCAAACCCTGCGCAGCAACCTGATTGAAGGAAAACCCGAGAACCTCGTCCTGACATTTGATGAATTGCTGCGCAGTACCGACTTCGCGCCGCTGATGCGGGAGCTGCTTTCGACCCTGGAAGCAGAGTACCATACCCCGGTGGATATTGAATTCACGGCACGCGTGACCGAAAAAAACGGCAAAGCATCCGTGCAAATCACCCTGATTCAATGCCGGCCGCTCGGGACAATCAAAGAGAGCAGCCACGAACTCCCGCAGCGCGTGGCCGAGTCCGACAAAATCTTTACAGGCATCAGCGTAGTCGCGGGCGGGATGATTGAGGACATCCGCTATGTGCTTTACGTCCAGCCTTCTGCTTATTTCGCGATTTCCACCCAGGAAGAGCGCAATCAACTGGAACGCGCCATCAGCAAAATCAACGCCGCGCTGCACACCGAAAACTATATCTGCGTGGGACCCGGCCGATGGGGAACGTCCAACCCAGACCTGGGTGTGCATGTGGACTATTCCGACATCTACAACACGCGGGCTATCGTGGAGCTGACCGGCGGCAAAGCCGGCATCCCGGACGAACCCTCACTCGGCACCCATTTCTTCCAGGACCTGCTGGAAGGGCAAATTTACCCGCTGGCTGTGAACCTGAACCGGGATGTGTTTAACGCGCCGTTCTTCGAATCCACCCCAAATCACCTGCTGGAATGGCTGCCGGGCGCGGAAAACCTCAAAAACTGTCTCAGAATCATTCACGTCTCCGATTTCAGTCCGGACAGCCGCTTCGATATCGCCATTGACGATTTCACCGGCGACACACTGGCATTCTTGAGCGGGGAAAAAGCAAAGAGCGGCGAGAAACGGCAAATTTTCGTCCCGTAAACGTTTCACATGAAACCACAATAACCAGAAGCGCTGTTTCACGTGAAACATTGGTGCTGGCTAATGCTTTTGCGTACAGCCGTGCAGCGGCTCGCGCGTGTATCACCGCCTGAAAAAGCTCACCGCAACACATACCAATGTGAAACCAACTTCCAGGGCTCCTAGACGCTGGCAATGGGTTTTGAATCCCCGCCCGATTATTCGCGCAGGCGAAGCTAACCCGCGGCCAGCAAAGAGAAAGTCCGCTCTTAGCGGCTCGATCTTCGTTCTTTTGTCTGACAGGCGCCGATTTCCGCCTTGATTTCCCTTGACCCTTTCAGGATTTGGGTATAAAATCTCTCCCCTCAAAGCAATTTGCCCTCGTAGCTTAATGGATAGAGCACCTGCTTGCGGAGCAGTAGGTTGCGCGTTCGAATCGCGCCGAGGGCATTTTTGTTTTTAAGGATTTCTAAGTTTCGCGCCCCGCGGGAGGTGGTAGAATGCTAATAAGGAGCGCGCGATGAAAAAATCTTTGTTTCCCGTTCTTTTCTTCCTGTTCCTGGCGCTCGCCCTATGCGCCTGCGCGGCAGCCGCGCCAACGGAGGCCGAACCTACCGCGGCTGATTTGCCTTATCCCGCCGGAGCCGAAGGCCTGCAATCAGCCACTGTCTACCCGGCCTCTCCCGTCCAGACCACACCAGACGCTTCCGGAAGTACCGAAACACCCACGGAAGTGCCCCCGGACGGTCTTCCGCTCTATTCGCTGCGCATGTTTCCCAACGGCCAGGGATGGGCGGCAGATTGGAATCATTCCGCGCTTTACCACAGCTCGGACGGCGGGCTCACCTGGACAGACGTAAGCCCGGCTGACGTCCTCGCCGGAGCGAGCGGAGGCTATTACAGCTTTTTCCTCAGCGGGAACACAGCCTGGCTCAGCGTTCCGGTGTTTGAAAATTCCATCCTGCTGCGCACCACGGATGCCGGAACAACCTGGAATTCTACTTCGCTGGATTTCCCGGCTGGGAATCCGCAGTTCCTGGACGGCAGCAACGGGTTTCTCTTCAGCCGTCTGGACGCGGCAGCCGGGTCGGAATACGTCGCCCTGTACCAATCCTCGGACGGCGGCGCCACCTGGGAACAGCGCTTCAGCCACGAAGCTGGACAGGCCGACCCAGACCTTCCGACAGGCGGTCAAAAGACCGGTTTCGTATTTCCGGACCTTAATAATGGCTGGGTTAGTGGAAGTGAGCCTATTAATGACTTCGTTTACTTATTCCGGAGCTATAACAGTGGCGTGAATTGGTTTCTGGTGGATTTGATTCTGCCGGATGGCGTAACTGATGCCGCGATTGAGAGTTTCCCGCCTGTCTTCTTCAGCCCCACAGACGCGGTGCTGCCGCTGCGGGTGTATCTCTCTGATGGAAGCGCGCGAAGCTGGTTCTATCAAACCGCTGACGGCGGCGAAACCTGGACTTTCCGCAGCGAAGCCAACCCCGCCGCCCAACAATTTGTGTTCGCGGACGCCCTGAACTGGTTGCTGCTGGGAGAATCCGGGTTTTACCGCAGCCGCGACGGCGGCGCAAGCTGGGAGGAGCTGTCCACCGGGCTTCCCGCCGGTTTTACACCGCTCGCTTTGGACTTATCGGACGCGAACAACGGCTGGATGCTCGCCGCCGCGGATGGAGACAGCAGCATGAACAGCAATTTTCTGTTCCACAGCGCCGACGGCGGCCTGCATTGGGAGCTGCTTCCGGCGCGTATCGCGGATTAGCCTCCGCTTGACGCGTCTTCAGAGTATTTATGGCACAGGATTTGCAGCCATACGCGTAGAAGCTTGGGCTCCGTCCGCGTGGAAAACGCGCTGAATTTCCAATATAATGCAGGTATCTAAACAGGCCTGTCGTATGAAAAAGCGCTTTATCATCATCTTATGTATTGCCTTGTTGGCAGGGCTGCTGCTGGCCGCACCAGCGCCTGTCGCGGCGGCCCCGCGCGCACAGGCTCTGCCCCCGGAAAATTCCAGCGCTGACCCCGGACGCGCGCAGTCTTTTATTCAACTGGTGAATAACTGGACCGCGCCGGAGCCCTCCGACCAATCCAGCCTGGATTTGCCCCAGGCAAACCCCGACCTGGTGATTTACCTGACCTTTGACGACGGTCCTGACCCTAAATGGACGCCCCAGATTCTGGCACTGCTGCAAAAATATCACGCAACGGCTGTTTTTTATGAAATCGGCAGAAACGCGCGCAGCTACCCTCAGATTTCGTTGGCTGTGGCGGAAGCCGGCCAGATGATTGGCCTGCACGGCTACAACCACATCGAGCTGCCCAAGCTGGGATATTCCGACTTTTATCTCGAAGTGATCGACACCCGCGACGCCATCCGGGACGCCCTCAGCGGCCGGCCGGAATTAGCCAAGCAGCTTACGCCCTGCCTGCGTCCGCCTTACGGCGCGGTAAGCGACAGCGTCTACAGTTACGCCTACGACATGAACTACGCGATTTCCATGTGGCACCTGGACACGCGCGATTGGACCGGCATCTCCGGCGAGGAAATCCTGCAGCAGGTGGAAAAAGGATTGGAGCCTTACCGGGTTGTGCTGATGCACGACGGCGGTGAGGACCGCAGCGAGACGGTGCGCGGATTGGAGCTGGTCCTCCATGAACTGACGCTCCGCGGTTACCATTTTGAACCCTACTGCACTGTTACCGGCCAGGAATTCAACCGCTGATTGCGTTTTCCTGCAAATTTGTGCGTTTTCTTATGATTTTCTTATACTATTCCGCAATTCTTTGTTATTTTGACTTGAAATCTTGAAAATTCTCTTGTATACTATATTTGTTAGACGCTTGGGTGCCCCCCTCACCCAGGCGTCTAACACTTTAAGCGCCTGAAGGCTCCCGCGAAATTGCTGAAAGGAATGGGTTACTTGGACATGTGGTTTATGCAGTGTCAGAATCGAAACTGCCAGCTGCGTTTTCCCTTGGATTTGGAACAATATCAAGGCCGGTACTGCCCGAACTGCGGCGCGGAGCTTGCCCGCGCGGAAAAAGCGCTGGCTCCGGCAGCGCCGGCAAGCGCGAGGAGGAATTCCCCTTACGCCTTGGAGGCCTTGCTGGATAATATCCGTTCGGCATTAAACGTCGGGGCGATTTTCCGAGCCGCGGATGGGGCCGGACTGCGCAAACTCTGGCTGGGCGGTATATCCCCCGGGCCGGGTCAATCCCCACAAATTGCCAAGACCGCGCTGGGCGCCGAACAGAACCTCCCCTGGGAAAGCGTTCCAAACACGCTAAATCTTGCGCTGGAGCTTAAGTCGCGCGGGTACAGGCTGCTTGCGCTGGAAAACGCTCCCAACGCGCGCCCGCTGTTTTCTTATCGGCTGCAGCCCGAAAACCCAGACCCGGTTTTATTGATTGTCGGAAGTGAACAGGCCGGCGTGGACCCGGGCCTGCTGGCATTAGCGGACGAGATTTTGTGCCTGCCTATGGGCGGAAGCAAAGGTTCGCTGAATGTTGCCGTGGCTTTTGGCATCGCGGTTTATTGGCTGCGCTACGCCCACGCGTAAAAAAACTCCGGATTACTCCGGAGTTTTAGTTTTACGGGGGGAATTTTAGGGGGCGATAACCGTCCCGGCGGGAATGGTCGTGTGCTTGGGGATGACCACAATGCCGTCCCGCACGGTATACAGGGAATGGTCAACTTCCTTATCCACGGGGAAAGGTTTAATGACAACGTTATCTCCGATGCTGGAGTTCTTATCGATGATGGCGCCCTGGATGTCGCAGTTCCGGCCGATTCCCAGGGAAGCGCCGTTTTTGAGCGTGCCGTAATAGTCGCCGCCCATCATAATGGTATCTTTGACGACCGTGCCTTCCCCAATCTGGCTGCGCACGCCAATCACAGAGTGTTCGATAGTAGCGTGTTCAATGTTGCAACCCTCCGCAATGAGCACCCTTTTGAAGGAACAGCCAATGACGCGCGAGCAGGGCAGAAAACGCGGGTGCGTGAAGATTGGCTTATCCGGGTCGTAAAAATCAAATCCGGGGTTGTCATCGGTCAGTTCCAGGTTTGTCTCATAGAAGGAACGGATGGTTCCGATATCCCGCCAGTAGCCCTCAAAGTTATACCCATATACCGAAGCCCCCTGCGCTATCAGGTAAGGGATGATATCGCCGCCAAAGTCGTCCAGGCGCTCGCCGCCCTTCCGCAGGACGTTCACAAGCAGTTCCGTGTTGAACAGGTAAATGCCCATGGAACCGAGATAAGGGCTCTCCGGGTCGTCGCGGCTTACCATGCTCGCGAGTTTTTCGGGGTCCTTGGGTTTTTCGGCAAAGTCGGTAATGCGTCCGTCTTCAGACCGCTTAAGCAAGCCGAAACGGGAGGCTTCCGATTTTGGCACTGGCTGCACGGCAACGGTCACATCGGCGTGATTATCCCAATGAAACTGCGCCATATCAGCGTAATCCATGCGGTACAGGTGGTCGCCCGCCAGGATAAGCACATAGGGGCATTTGGTGGAGGTGATTTCCATCAACTGCTTGCGGACGGCATCCGCCGTGCCCTGATACCAATCCGTGTGCTCCATGGTCTGTTCGGCAGCCCAAATTTGCACCCATCCCGAGTGGAATGAATCGAAGGTATAGGTCTGAGAAATATGCCTGTGAAGCGATACTGAATTAAACTGTGTCAGAACCGCGATGCGGAAAATATCGGAATTGATGCAGTTGCTGATGGGAATATCAATCAGGCGGTACTTCCCAGCGATTGGCACTGCTGGTTTGGAACGTTCAGAGGTCAGCGGATAAAGACGTTTGCCCTGTCCTCCGCCGAGAATGACGCCGAGTATCTCGCTGGTCTTAGGCATAATGGTTATCCTTTCTTAGATATGAAATTGTGTCAGGAAAATTCCCCTGAAATAAACCAATTCAAACAGCAGGTTCTGGTGAGTTTACCTGTTTGAATCAATTTTACCCTGAAATTCGGCCACAGCGCGCATGAGGTCCCGCGCGGACTGCAGCGTTCCCGGGCTGACGGAGCCAATCATACCAGCCAGTTCCTGTTGGCGGGCGCTGGCATCCAGCTCGAGCACATGGGTGAGCGTGCGTCCGCCTTCTTCCTGCTTGGAGACGCGCAAATGCTGGTCTCCGTAGGCGGCCAGCTGCGGAAGGTGCGTGACGCACATCACCTGATGTTTGCGACCGAGCTGCCAGAGCATCTGTCCCACAATCACCCCGACGCGGCCGCCAATGCCCTGGTCAATTTCATCAAACACAAGCGTCGGGATTTGGTCCGCTTCAGCCAGAACGTGCTTAAGCGCCAGCATCAGGCGCGAGGTTTCGCCGCCGGAGGCAATTTTGACCAGGGGCTTAAGCCCTTCGCCCGGGTTGGTCTCAATCAGAAACTCCACCCGGTCAGCGCCGGTGCCGTCGAAGGCCACGCGCTGCCCTTCCAGCGCCAGGCCGTCAGGGTCCGGCACAAGGGCAAAATTCACCTGGAAGCGGGCGTTTTTCATCTGCAAGCTGCGCAGCTGGGTTTCGATGCCGCTTTCAAGTTTTTTTGCAGCGCCGCGCCTTTCGCGACTGAGAATTCCAGCGACCGCGGCGAGCTCTTCCTTAATCCGGTTTATTTTTTGCTCCACTTCGGCTATCTGCTTATCTACGTTTTCCACTTTAGTCAACTCGTTTTTAGCGTTCTGCAGATATGCCCGCACGCTCTCCAGGCTGCCGCCGTACTTGCGTTTGAGGAAATTAATCGTGTTCAGCCGCTCTTCTATTTGATCCAGCCGGGCAGGATTAAATTCAATGTTTTCCAGGTAGCCGCGCAGCTCATAGGCGATTTCGGAAATCGTGTTAAGCGCCTGGTCCGCCCTTTCGCTCATGCCTGTCATCTGCGGATCAATGCGAGCCAGTTCGTTCAGGGCGTGCTGCGCCTGCCCCAGCAGGTCCGTCACCGGCGGAGCTTCGCCGCCTTCGTCGAGAGCGGAAAGAGCCTGGGTTGACAGGCTGTGCAGGGTTTCCGCGTTTGCCAGCAGCGTGCGTTCCTGGCGCAGTTCCGCTTCCTCATCAGGTTTCAGGCGGGCGGCTTCAATTTCCTGAATCTGATATTTGAGCATATCCGTGCGGTCGTTGGCATACTGCTGCAGGTTCAGCAGCCCATCCAATTCCGCGCGATGAGACAGCCACTGGCGGTAGAGCTTCCCATATTCGTTCAGCGCGTTCTCATGATGCGCAAAGCGGTCCAGCAGCTCCAGGTGGTGGCGCACCTTTAGCAGAGAGAGATGTTCGGATTGTCCGTGAATATCCGCCAGCAGCGAACCAAGCTCGGACTGCAAAGACAGGCTGACGCTTCGCCCGTTCACGCGGGCAACGCTGCGGCCGCCGGCCCGGATTTCGCGCGAGAGCGTTAATTCACCGTTCTCTTCCCACAACCCTTCCGGTTCAAGCAGCGCTTTGGCAGCCTCGGCGGTCGGCGCGTCCAGCTCGAAGCGCGCTTCGATGACAGCTTTGTCGCTGTCGCGGCGGATGTCATTCATATCCACCCGCCCGCCCAGGACGGCATTCAGCGCGTCCAAGATGATGGATTTGCCCGCGCCGGTCTCACCGGTCAGCACCACCAGCCCGCTGCGAAATGTCAGCGTCAGGTCCTGAATAATGGCGAAGTTTTGTATGCGCAGTTCCGCGAGCATGCCTTGCCTCAGCTAAGTTTAATGCCGGTAGTTTGATAGTAGGCGCTGGAGATGAGCAAAAGCGCAAAAATCCCCTGCCACACCAGCGGCAGCAGCCCGCCCACAGCTGTCAGACCGCTGTTCAGATTCAGGAAAGGCAGCAGCCGCATCACAATCAGAGGCAGGCTGCCCAGGATGCTGCCCCAAAGCACCGCTTTGTTCAGCGCTTTGCTGCGGCGCCTGCGGACGACCCAACGCACCACGTTGGCAGTCAGGGTGCCTACGCCCGGCGCGACAAACAAAACCAAAAAGCCGATACGCCCGGCCAGCCAGCTGCCGGCAAACGCGATCGCGGCTGAAATGATGAAAGCCAGCGGCACATCCAGCCCTTTGGTTGTATCGAACACCTTTTGCTGGGCGCGCACGCATTCCTTGCAGCGGTAGCCGGTTGGGGTCAGAACCGCTGTTTCGGGCGTGATGGGCTTGTTGCAGCGGTTGCAGCGCAGCAGAATTTCTTCCTGCGGATTATCAAGAGAGGTAGGTTGCCTGGAGTCAGTCATGATGGTTTTGTTTTAAGGCAGGGTTATCGTACAGCACGGTTGCCAGCCGGCGGTAAAAATAGTTTGGCTCGCCAAAGCGCACCATTTTCAGCGAATGTTGGTTAGCAGTCACGCGCACCGAGTCAGTTTCATTCAGGCGGATGGGGTCAATACCGTCCACGCTGATGACCGCCTCGTGGTCGCAGTGGGCGCGCAGAACCACCGAAGCGCCTTCCGCCAGAACAACCGCACGCTCCAGCGACAGGTGCGGCGCGATGGGCAGAAGCAGCATATTGCGCAGTTCCGGCGGGAGTATCGGCCCGCCGACAGCCAGGGCGTAGGCGGTGGAGCCTGTCGCGGTGGCGACAATCAGGCCGTCCGCGATGTAAGAAGTGAGATACCCTTCATTAAGGTCCACCCGTACTTCAATCGGGCGCACGATGCGGCCGCGTGAAATCACAATTTCGTTGATAACATCCCATTCGCCACAGACGCGCTCTTCCTGGATGAGCTGCGCCAGGAGCATCATGCGCTTTTCAAGGTGGAAATCGCCGGAAAGCAGGTGCGGAAGGGCAGCTTCCCAGGAATTCTCGCTAAGTTCGGAGAGAAAGCCCAATTTTCCCGCCTGAACGCCCAGGAGAGGAATACCCAGCGGCGCGCACAGATGCCCGGCCCTTAAAAGGGTTCCGTCGCCGCCCAGGACGATGACCAGGTCCACACCCGTCAGGTCGGGCGGAGGCGCTGTGCGGCTGGGTTCGGCGATGAAGGTGCGCAGTTCCACGCCCGAATCCGCCAGGCGGCTGCTGATTAATTCGGCCAGCTGCAGTGCTTTTGGCATTTCTGTGTTGGGGAGCAGCACGATGCGCTTTGGGGGAGATAGCGGTGTTGGCATAATGAGTATTATAGTCGGAGTTGCGGTCATTTTCATGTTGGTGCAGAGGATGCTGACGCGCAAACCTTTGAGGTCCTGAACCTCAGCGCTCGTCAGGGCGAGCCTGCAAAGCGAAACCCAAAGGGCGCTTTGTCACCCGGTTAGCAAATCGGGAGATTGCTTCAGAAGCTGACGCATCTTCGCAATGACGGTTAGTTCGTCAGGGCGAGCTTGCGAAGCGATACCCAAAGGGCGCTTTGTCACCCGGTTAGCAAATCGGGAGATTGCTTCAGAAGCTGACGCTTCTTCGCAATGACGGATAGTTCGTCAGGGCAAGCCTGCAATTCGATTGACTTAAGCCGGCAATTTTTTTATACTCTGTTACATAATTCATCATGAAGACGCTGACCAAAACACAACGGCGGGGATCTCTCCGCCCGGGCGGCAGCCGCGCCGGGACGGTTCTGCTCGCGGCAGCGGCAGGTGTTGTCGTCTGGCAGCTGCTTTGGCTGCTGCTTAAGCTCCCCGATTTCATCCTTCCTGCCCCCGCGGTTGTCTGGCAGAAGTTTATCCAGGTCCTCAGCAGCGGCCTGCTTTGGCGCCATCTTTCCTTTACGCTGCTGGAAATCATCCTGGGGCTGTTTTTTGGCAGCCTGAGCGCCGCTGTCATTGGTTACTTTCTCTCCAAGCACCCGCGAGCGGAAAACTTTGCCTCACCATATCTGGTTGCCAGCCAGTCGGTGCCCATCGTGGCCATCGCCCCCCTGCTGGTCATCTGGTTTGGGCCGGGGCTCTTCTCCAAAGTGCTCATTTGTGCGCTGACCGTGTTTTTCCCCGTGCTGGTGAATACTTTGGTGGGGCTGCGTGAGGTGCCGCAGGACCTGCGCGAGCTGATGCGCTCCCTTAAAGCCTCGCCGGGCCAAACCCTGCGTTACCTGGAACTGCCCGCCAGCCTGCCGGTGTTTCTGGGCGGCTTGCGCGTCGGCGCCACGCTCTCTGTGATTGGCGCGATTGTCGGGGAACTGGTCGGCTCGGACCGCGGCCTGGGATTTTTGATTAACGTTGGCAGAGGCCAGTACGATACCGCGCTGGTGTTCGTGGCGGTTCTCACCTTAATGGTGCTGGCGGCTTCGCTTTATGGTTTAATCCTTCTGTTGGAATCGCGTCTGCTCGCGTGGCAAACCTGGCGGCAAAACAAATGAAAACGGAGAACCCCTTGATGAAACGCATAATCCCGGTTTTTATTCTGGCAGCGCTGCTGCTTTCCGCCTGCGCCGGAAGTAAACCACCTCAGAACAGCGAGCTGCGCGAAATCACCCTGAATCTCACCTACATCCCCAATGTGCAGTTTGCGCCGTTTTACGCGGCAATCGAGAACGGCTATTTCAAAGACGCGGGGTTGAACGTCAGGCTCAACTACGGCAACGAAGCCGACCTCATCGCCCTGGTAGGTTCCGGCAATCAGCAGTTCATGATTGCCTCAGGAGAACAGGTGCTGATGGGGCGCGCCCAGGGGCTGCCTGTCGTGACAGTCTACAATTGGTACAAGGAGTTCCCGGTGGGCATCGTCTCGCTGGCAGAAAAAAACATCAAAACTCCGGCTGACTTGAAAGGCAAAACAATTGGCCTGCCGGGCTTGTACGGCGCGAGTTACATCGGGTTTGAGGCTTTCGCACAGACCGAAGGCCTGAAGGACAGCGATTATTCTCTACAGTCCATTGGATACACGCAAGTGGAATCGCTGGTGAGCGGAATTGTGGACGCGGCCGTGATTTACCTGCCGAACGAACCTTCCCAATTGCGCGCCAAAGGCTACGCGATTAACACCATGCGCGTGGCGGACAGCGTGGACCTGATTGGGAATGGGTTGGTAACCAATGAAAAAACCATAAACGAAGAGCCCGAGGTGGTGCGCTCCCTGCTGGGCGCTCTGCTGAAAGGCATTCAATTTACCGCGGAAAAACCGGACAAGGCTTACGAAATTTGCGCCAAATACGTGGATAATCTCGCCAACGCGGACCAGGCCGTGCAAAAACAGGTGCTGGCAGAATCCATCAAGCTTTGGGATGTTTACCCCACAAAAGAAGACCACACTCCCCGCTGGGAAAACATGCAAACCATCTTGCTGAAACTGGGCCTGATGAGCCGGCCGGTAGACCTAAAAGGCGCGTATGACGGCAGCTTCTTACCCTGAAATTGCCCTGGAGGTGCGCGGACTGACCATCAGCTTTGTGGAAAGCGACGGCAGTCTGGACGTTTTGGATGATTTGTCTTTTCAGGTGGAAAAGAATTCCTTTGTGTGCCTGATTGGACCCTCCGGCGGAGGAAAAAGCACGCTTTTGCGCGCCATCGGCGGCCTGCTCGCGCCAACCTCCGGGCAAATTATTTTCCCCCAGCAATCCCACAGCCAAAGCCTGACAGGCATGGTATTCCAGAAACCCAACCTGATGCCGTGGCGCACCTTATTTGATAACATCAGCCTGCCGCTCCAGCTGGCCGGCAAAAATCAGGCGGAAATCCAGCAAAGCACCCGGGAGATGATTGACCTGGTCGGGCTGCGCGGTTTTGAGAACCATTACCCGCACGAGCTATCCGGCGGTATGGCCCAGCGCGTGGCAATCGCCCGTTCCCTGGTGCACGACCCGGAAATTTTGCTGCTGGACGAGCCTTTCGGGCAGCTGGACGCGCTCACGCGCGAACGCATGGGTGAGGAACTGCTGCGCATATGGGGCAGCAAACGCAAAACCATCCTGATGGTCACCCATTCCATCTCCGAAGCGATTTATCTGGCAGACCGTGTGATAGTCCTGACCAGCCGCCCGGCAAAAATCAGCCTGGACCTGCCCGTGCCGTTGGAAAGACCGCGCCGGCAGGAAATGCGCTACTCCCCTGAATTTTCAGAGCTATCGCGCATCCTGCACCAGCAGCTTTCTCATAACGAAGAAAACGCATAATCGGGTGGCCGCGATGAAACTGTCAGTCAATCACTCCCAGGCGCTGCTCGACCTTATTCGCGCGGGTCATGTTCGCGCGGACGCGGTGGAATGGGTGGACAAGCTGCCTTTAAGCCTGATCGTTGAGACCCGGGAGTTTTTCCCGTCTCTGGCGTTTCATTTCCACCCCGGCCGATTTCACCGCACCCAAAGCTGGCTGACGCATCTGCGGGAGTATCTGCAGGCTTGTCCGCAGTCGCCGTATATTTCTGTCCACCTCGCGCCCCTGCCCTGGCTGTGGACCAACGCGTGGATGAGGCACGGCAGGCTGCTGCCTGGTCCGCTGCGGGGCGCTTCCGTTCAGCGCTTCGTTCGAGAGGTGAAATGGCTGCAGGAGCGTTCCAACCTGCCGCTGATATTGGAAAACATGCCCGCGCTGCACCCCACGCGCTTCCTTTTTGAAAGCGACCCAGCTGTCATCCAAAAGGTTTTGGAAGAAACAGGCTGCGGCTTTCTGCTTGACCTTGCCCACGCGCGGATTGCCGCCGAAGCGCGCGATATCAGCCCCGAAGCGTACCTTTCCGCGCTGCCGTTGGAAAGAACCGCCCAAATTCATCTGGCGGGAGTGCGTACTGGCCGCGATGGAAGGCTGTTCGACGCGCACGAACCCCTGACCGACGTGGATTACCGCCTGCTCGAATGGACGCTGGCGCGCGTGCAGCCTGCCTGGCTCACCCTCGAATACTTCCGGGAGGAACCGCGAGCAGTAGCCGACCAGATGAAACGGCTTGAAAGCTATCTGAACCCGACTTAACCGCCTCCCAGCCCGGAACATTTTGGCGCGTTTCCCGGAAAAGCTTGTTATCATTAAGATAATCAAGGATATCCGCTGTGGGACGCACCTCCACACCTCAATCCGAACGCACACCGCATGGGCTGCAGCTTTCAGTCTTTGTGCCTGAGCTGCGCGTCGCCGATGTGGATTTCAATTTGCAGGGTATCCTGCGCTGCCTGGAGCAGCTTGCCGCTGACAGCCCCGCTCCTCGGCTGGCGCTCTTCCCGGAATTGAGCCTGACCGGCTGTACCTGCGGAGACTTATTTTTGCAGCCCTTGCTGGCGGCAAGCGCGCTCCAAGCCCTGCCAGAGATCGCCTCGCGCTGCCGGGACCTGGGAGTCTGGGCCCTGGTCGGGCTGCCGTACAGGCACGTGAACCGCCTGTACAATGCCGCCGCTCTCTTCAGCCCTGTCGGACCGGTCGGGCTTTCGCTTGAGCGGTTTCCGCTTGACCCTGTTTCCGGGTTCCCAAGCCGCTGGTTCAGCGCGGGGAGCGACTTCCCGGACAGGCAGGCCGAAATTCTCGGGCGAATGGTGCCGGCGGCAGCGGATTTAAGCCTGACACTCCCTGAACTCTACCCTCAAAGACTGCAGATTTGCGTGGGGCGGGTTGACCGCTTGATATGCGAAGTGTGCGTAGGTTTGCTGCTTAATCCCTGCGCCCTGCCCGCCCTGTCGCTGGCCGGGCAGTTCCCGGAAACCAGCCAGGTTTTGCGCGGCGGCGGCAAAGCCTATTGGGCCTATGCCTCCTGCGGGCCGTGTGAATCCACCGCTGAAGTGGTTTTCAGCGGCCGCGCGGGAATCGTGCGCGACGGCGAAACACTGGCCCAGGCGCCAACGCTGCAATTCACCACCCAAAGGGCGCACGCGCGGATTGCGCCCCGCAAATACGCCCGAAGGCAAGCGCTGAAAACCGCCGCCGACCAGATACCTTTCGAGCCGCTCAGCCAGACGCCGTTTCTCTCCAGCAGCCAGCCCGACCTTCAGTCTGAAGCGGTGTTTGCCATCCAGACTGCCGGTTTGATTGGCCGGCTTCGCCACACCGGCCTGCGCCGGCTTGTGCTCGGTTTGTCCGGCGGCGCGGATTCCAGCCTGGCGCTGCTGGTTTGCTGGCAGGCCTTCCGCCTGCTGAACCTGGAACCCAGGGACATCCTCGCTGTGAGTATGCCGGGGCCCGGCACCACAAAAGCTTCCTTGCAGCGCCTGCGCGTGCTGGCGGAACTGTGCCAGGTGAGCCTGAAGGTGATACCCATCACAGGCGCGCTCGCAGGCCACCTGCGGGATATTGACCACCCGCCAGACCTCTACGACGTTACTTACGAAAACGCCCAGGCGCGCGAGCGCACGCAAATTTTGCTGGACCTGGCTAACCAAAACAACGCGCTGATGATAGGCACAGGCGACCTTTCGGAGATAGCTCTGGGGTGGTGCACCTTTAACGGCGACCAAACCTCTCATTATCACGTCAACGCCGGCCTGCCCAAGACGCTGGTGCTGCGCGTGCTTGCCTGGGCAGGCGGCGCTCTGCTGGGGGCGGAAGGCGCCGCTGCTGCTGCCAGCGTTTGCGCGGCTTCCATTTCACCGGAGCTTCTGCCGACAGACGCGGATGGAACCAGCCCACAGAGTACGGAGGCTGTCTTGGGGCCTTACCTGCTGCATGATTTCTTCATTTTTCACGCGCTGGCAAACAGACTGCCGCCTCGAGAGGTTTACCGGCTGGCAGTCAGCGCGTTCGCGGGCAGGTATTCTTCAGAGAAAATCCTTAGATGGCTGCGCCTGTTTTACCGCCGCTTCTTCAGCCAGCAATTTAAGCGCTCAGCCGGCCCGGAAGGTCCGCGCGTTGGCGCCGTTTCGCTTTCGGCGCGCAGCGCCTGGATGGTGCCGGCCGACGTCAGCGGCGCGTTATGGCTGCGGGAGCTTGAAGGCTTGGAAACGAACACGGGAGAGAACGAATGAGCAATAACCAACCTCTTTTGCTCGTTTTTGGCAGTTCCGCTGACCCTTTCCATAAGGGTCACAGCGCGTTAGTGGTTGCCGCGGCGCGCGCGCTGACCAGGCGCGGCTGGCAGGTTGAGGAGATAATGCTGCTGCCAGTCTACCGCCACCACAACACCCTGGACGCGGTGAAGAGATCCCTGCCGTTCACATTTGAACACCGCTTCGCAATCTGCCAGCTGGCAGCCGGGGATATCGCCCGCGAACTGGCGGGAACAGTGGAACGCGTTTCCGTCAGCAGGCTGGAGGAAGAAATCGCGTGCGAAAGCCACCGCCCGAATCTGAGCGCGGAAACGTTTGCCCGCCTGCGAGAACAATGCGATCCCAGGCTGCGCCTGGCATTCCTGCTCGGAGCGGACAGCATTTCAGGGGAGGATCCCTCGCTGAACCACTGGTTCAACCTGGAAGAACTTCTGCGCCTGACTGCTCTGGTGATTTGTCCCCGGCAGGGTTTCGCGCCGAACCTCAAGTTCATCGGCAGTCTGGAAGCCAAAGGCGCCCAAATTATCCTCCTTGATGAGGCGCGCGCTCCGGAGATTTCCTCCTCAGAAATTCGCAAGGAACTGGAACAGGGCGCGGAGCCAGAACGCCTGGTGCAGAAAGGCTGGCTGAGCCCGGCAGCTGCCGATTACATCCGCCAAAACCGTTTGGTGGCAATCTGGAAGGAGCTGGATTCGTCCGTGAGCGCGCCAAAGACCGCCCTTCAGGCCGCGGACGCGGCCAGCCTGGAAGCGCGGATTGGCAGGATTCTTTCCGAACATAAATGGACGCTCGCGCTGGCGGAAAGCTGCACAGGCGGCCTGATAAGCCACCGCATCACCAACATTCCAGGCTCTTCGGAGTATTACATCGGCGGGGTTGTAGCCTACGCCTATGCCGCCAAGGTTGCGCTTTTGGGGGTGCGTTGGGAAACCCTGCAGCGTTACGGCGCCGTGAGCAGCGAAACTGTGTTGGAAATGGCGCGCGGCGCCCGGGAGGTGTTTAAGACTGATTTCGCCTTATCCGTTTCCTGCATTGCCGGGCCGGGCGGTGCCACCCCCAACAAACCCGTCGGCACCAGCTGGGTTGGCCTCGCGGCTGTCGGAAAAGAATGGTCCCGTCATTTTTTATTGAGCGGCGACCGCGTTTCCAATAAGGAGACCCTGGCACAAAAGGCGCTGGAAATGCTCCTGGAATTCATCAGCGCGGAGAGCGCTGGCAGAGCGAAAAAATAAGTTAGCGGAGCTGAACCAGAGTGACACCTGCCGCGCCGGCTAAACAAAACGCTCCAGACCCTGAACAGGTGCATATCCCTTCGTTTATGCCCTTCTTCTGGCTGGCCTGCGCGGGAATCTGCGGCGCACTTGCGGCTGACTGGCTGAGACTGCCCTGGCAGTGGTGGGCGGCCTTAACGGGTTTGTGCGCGCTGGGAGTGATTTGGAAGACAAAACGGACTTTCCGCTTGCAGCCGCGCAAAGATATGCCTTTCTCGGCGCTCGCGGCAGGTTTTTGCCTGACCGCTCTGCTGTACCAGCTTTCTCTGCCCTTAAACACCCCAGAATACATCGGTTATTATGTGGAAAAAGGCGAAGTGGAGGTGTTGGGCGTGGTCAGCCAGCCTCCTTCCGCCTGGGAAAGTGGCCAGGAACTGGTGGTGCGCGTACAGACGGTAAAGCCTCTTTCCGCGGACGTTGACGCAGCAGAGGGGGGCAGCGTGCGGGGAAGAATCCTGCTGCGAACCAGCCCGGGCAGCGCGTTTGCGTACGGAGACCGCCTCTCCATTCGCGGAGAACTGAAGGACGCCGGAGAGAGTGCCGCGTTTTCGTACAAAACCTATCTGTTTCACCGCGGCATCACCGCGCTCAGCCAGTACGCCCGCGTGGAACTGCTGGCAAAGGAACAAGGCAGCCCTATTTTCAGCGCCATTTTCCGGCTGCGGGAGCGCTTTTTGCAGGTCGCCCGTCAGATTTTCCCCGAACCTGAAGGAGCCCTGCTGCGCGGTGTGCTGCTGGGCGATGAGAGCGGCATACCTGGCGATTTGGAGCGGGCTTACGCCCTTACAGGCACAGCGCACATCATCGCCATTTCCGGCTTTAATATGGCGGTGCTGGCAGGGCTGATTACCAGACTTTTCACAAAAAAAATGGGCGCGCGGCGGGGCGGCGCGCTTTCTATCCTGACCCTGGGCGTCTACACGATACTGGTCGGGGCTGGGGCTTCTGTGGCGCGGGCGGCGATCATGGGCTCAATGAGCATTCTTGGCGCGTCTATTAACCGGCGCGGCAGCGGACTGAACAGCCTGGGGTTTTGCGTGTTCCTGATGCTGCTTGTTAATCCTCACCTGCCGTGGGATATTGGCTTTCAACTCTCCGCGGCGGCCGCGCTGGGGCTGATACTGTTCAGCGCGCCAATGCAAGCCCGGCTACAGCGCTGGATGGAAGCGCGCCTCGGGCAAAACGCCGCCCGCCGGCTGGGCGCGCTGGCCGGAGATTATATGCTAACCACATTCGCGGCTCAGGCTTTTACCCTCCCATTGATTATTTTCCATTTTCAAGAAGTTTCGCCGCTTTTTCTGATGGCCAACCCGCTGGTGCTGCCAGCCCAACCATTGGTGATGGCAGCAGGCATGCTGGCGCTGGGCGGAGGACTGCTCGCGCCAGGTCTGGGCAAAGCTCTCAGCTGGCTGGCATGGCTTCCGGCCGCGTATACCAACCGCACTGTGCTGTGGCTTGCCGGCCTATTCCCCGGAGCCTGGCGCTTTCCATCGTTTAGTTTTTTCTGGGTTCTGGCTGCCTGGTCTCTGCTTCTGAGTATCGCGCTTCCGAATCAGGCAAAACCAGCCAAAGCGCTCTTACGCCCCGCGGCGCTTGGGATTATCGGCGCCAGCCTGGCTGTGCTTGCCTGGACAGCCGCCGCCCACGCGCCAGACAGGCAGCTGCACGTGCGCGTGTTCAACAGCCCCGAACAGCCTGTGGCGCTTCTGCGCGGCGCGTCCGGTCGGTACCTGCTGATAGGCGGGGCGCTGTCCGCGGCTTCGCTCGCGGAACAGACAGGCACCGCCCTGCCTCCTTTCCAGCGGGAACTGGACGCGCTCATTATACCGGTCTGCGGCAGAGACGCCGTTCAAGGTCTGTTTGGCATAAGCGAGCAGCTGCGAATTGGAGCTGTCTACTGGGCCTGTGACCCAAACCGCCTGCAGACCACCCACCGACTGTATGCCGCGTTTCAGAGCGCTGGTATCCCCCAGCGAAGGCTTCAGCCGGAGGACGCCCTGCTGCTCGACGAAGGCGCGCAGGTCAGCTTTGAGCTTGGAACAGACGCTCTTGCAGCGCTGCGCGTAAAAAGAGGCGGGTTTTCCGCGTTGATTGAATATGAGGCTGCCGTCAGCCGCGAACCGACAAGCCTTTGGGTGGGCTCGTTCGGAACTGAAATGCCCTCGTCCCAGGTTCAGCTGGCTGTTGGCCCGCGTCCGCTTTCGGCTGCCGACCAACAAAGCGAAACCGGCGGGCTAATTCCAGTTTCTGACTGGACTTGGGTGGAAATTGTAACCAACGGTAAAGAAATGCGAATAGTTGCGGTAAAATAATATCAGCCTACTGTAATAAATCATTCTGAATCTTCGACCGATAATCAAAGCCGACGCACCACGCCTGGGATTCCAGGTGCTCATTTGGAAACGGACTCAATATGGCGATGCAAATTACCAATCAGGCGGATTACGCCCTGCGGTCTATGATTTATATTGCCCAAAATGGACGCGACCGCCTGACCCCATCCAACGTTATTGCGGAAGAGATGCAAATCTCCCGCATTTTTCTTTCCAGGATAAATTCTCAATTGGTCAGCGCGGGTTTGATTAAGACCCGCCGCGGAGCGCGGGGCGGCATTATGCTGGCGAAAAGCCCGGCAGAAATCTCAATCTACGACATCGTAACCACGATTGACGGCAAGATTAATCTGATTCAATGTACTGAAGACCCGAATGCCTGCCCGCTTTCGGAAACCTGTCCGTATCGTTTGTTTTGGAAAGAGACTGAAAACCTGCCCATCGCGCAGCTTAAGGGAACCTCTCTTCAGGATATGCTGGATAAGCGCAAGGCGCTGCCGTAGCGCATCATTTTTCCTGGGGCTTGTATGCAATGTCCCTCTCCATATCTGCGCGCACCCGAGCTGAAATATTCCTCTTCACGCTCACCCGCACTGTCATTATTTCCGGCTACCGCATAGGGCATCCGCTTCTTCCGCTCTTCGCGGCTGGAATGGGCACCCAGCTGGCAGGCCCGCACTGTTCTATGTCAGTTTTGAATTCGCGCTGACAGGGCTGATGACGGCAGTCAGCGAAGTGATGCCTTCCGCCCACGCGGCTGTGCTGGCAGTCCTGATGGCTTCGTTTTCCATTGGTAAAATGCTTGGTCCTCATTTCAGCGCTGCTTTGTATCAAATCAGCTTCCGGCTGGTGTGCGCGCCACCGCGCTTTTGAATACGCCAGCGGCAGCTTTGGTGCCGGGCATCCGGATACAGCAGCAAAGCTCAGTCCCAGAGTTCTGACGTTTTTACATCTGCCCTCAGGTTTTCCGGGATTGCGCTTATACTACAGGTAATTCATCAAATTCTGAAGGCGGATTCCATGGATAAATTCATCGTTGTGGCAGGCAATATTGGCGCGGGGAAATCCACCCTGGTTCAGATACTCAGCGAACGGCTGGGCTTTAAACCTTTTTTTGAGCCGGTGAACGACAACCCCTACCTGGAAGATTTTTATCGCAACATGGAAGCCTGGTCGTTTCATTCGCAGCTCTATTTCCTCACCCGCCGACTGCGCATCCACAAGCAGCTGCTGGAAGCGGAAGGCTCCGTGGTGCAGGACCGCTCAGTCTACGAAGACGCGGAGGTATTCGCGCGGAACCTGTACCTGCAAGGAGACATGAGCACCCGGGATTACGGCGTCTACCAGGACCTCTATCGTATTCTGATTGATTTGCTCCCCCCTCCCAATCTGGTGGTCTATTTGCGGACCTCCGTTGACACCCTGCTGGAACGCATCAATACCCGCGGGCGGGGGTTTGAAGCTGGTATTTCCCGCAGTTATTTGGAGCGCCTGAATGTCTTGTATGAGGAGTGGATTAATTCCTTTATCCAATGCCCGGTTCTGATTATCACCAGCGACAACCTGAACCTTGTCTCCAGCAGCGCGCACATCAGCCAGGTTGTGCAGCTGGTGCAGGAACGTCTGATGGGTAAAACAGAAGTCAGTCTTTAGAGAAGTAATAAAACGAATCTTAATGAGCCCTGGCCGGGCTCTTTTTTTTCAGATTAACGTCTGTATTTGTTATTAATTAAGCAGTAATAATCGTAGGGACTGTGGAAAAGTGGAATGTTCCCCCGATTAGCGCGAGCACCCCTGTATATAGGGTGCGCAGTTCCTAAAAAACCCGCATATGCTGGATAAGCCCTCACTATTTGTGTTTTGTTTCCGTGGAGACAAAACTAAACTATTGTGGAAAAAACATGAATGGTGTTGAAAAACGGGCTCTCTCGAGGCGAGTACGTCGGAATTTTCAACAAGATTTCCCGGGATTCATAGAAAATTTGCTCGAGTTATTCACATCTTCGCGGATTTATCCACAATTTTCAGGCACTTATCCACAGGTTTTGGCGTAAAACAGTGGAAAACGTTTTAGAGTCCGTATTCCGCTTTCAAATCCGCCAGGGCGGCTTCCGCGTGGTCCAAAAAGTGGTCCAGCTTTTCAATTTGCTCTTCTTTGACTGCAGGGGCTATCTCAAGTGTCTTCAGGAATTCTTCCCAGGCCTCTTCCTGTGCGATATCTTCAGATAAAAGCTGCGCGGCCTGCCGCCATGTCTCCACCATAGGCCAGAGTGCGGCGTGGGCAGTCCCGCTTTCAACCATCGCGGCGGCGCTGTTGACAAAGTATGCCTTGCGAGCCGGCAAAAGATTGGGCGGGCAGGCGGGATGTTTGCCGGCGGCGGTCAGCGCGTTTTCCCAAACCGGGCGCCAGGAGTTGAATGTGTCGGGAGTAATTGGAACGCGGCTGATAAGCTGCAGCAGTTCGCCGGTAAGTTCCAGTTTTCCCAACGCTTCCGCGCGCGCCGGAAATTCCAGAAGCATGCGCCGGGTGGTGAGCGCGGGGCCGTTCAATACAGCCAGGGCGTTGGCCGCGCTGCCGACAGCCTTGTAATAAAGGTCGGTCCAAAGTCCAAAAGGAAGTTCCTGCGGGTCTTCCAGCTCAAACCAGAGCTGGCGGGCTTTTTCGGCGGCGGCCTGCCCGCGCGCGTAGCGCGTTTCGGGGCTGTTAAAGTTGGCGCTGACGCCGGCCTGGATAAATTCCAGCCAATGGTCGGTATCGTACAGAATCGCGCTGTGGTCGCATAACGCGAATCCCAGCCAGGGATTCAGGCGCAGGCGGCGGTGAAAGGTGTAGAAAGACTGATGGTGATGCTGAATATCCAGCGAGATTTCGTAACTTATGCGCTGCACTTCCCGCTCTGTAGGCGGGTTTTCCTTGTGCACGACCACCAGGTCAATATCTGTGCTGCCGCCAATTAAGGGCTCGTCCGTCAGCACCGAGCCGGTAAGGTATACGGCCTCTATGTCATTGCTCTGGCGCAGTTTCTTTGCCACGTACTCCCGGGCGAATTTAACCAACAAGTCGCGAGTGATATGCACGGTGTCTCCTTGATTCAGCCTTCCAGCGGCAGGCTTTCCTGATACGGCGCGATGCGCAGGGTCTGGCGAATGCGGTTGATGACGTAATTCAGGTCATCCGGACGGGCCACGATATTCAAAGCGTCTGTTTCAATCGGCAGAAGCCGCCCCTCCCAGCGGGGGTCTGCAAAGAAGGCTTCGTAAGCCTGGTTAAGCTGATCGATATAAGCGCGGTCCATCCCGCGCTCGTAGGGGCGGTCTCGGTGGGCGATGCGCTGCATCAGTGTGTCGGTACTGGCGCGCAGATAGACCACCAGGTTTGGCTGCGGAATTTTTTCCGCCAGGGCTTCGTGCACGCGGTGGTACATCGCCAGTTCGTCGCCGGCCAGGTTGATGCCGGCAAAGAGGGCGTCTTTTTCGAAGGTATAGTCAGAGATGATTGTTCTGCCGGCAGCCAATGTCTCCGGGATGACGCGGTGCTGCTGCTGGTAGCGGCTGAGCAAAAAGAAGATTTGGGTTTGAAAGGCGTAACGGCTGCGGTCGCTGTAAAAATCGCTCAGAAAGGGGTTCTCTTCAAAGACCTCCAGGAGCAGGTCAGCCGCAAAAGCGGTATGGACAAAACGGGCAAGCGTGGTTTTTCCGACGCCAATAACACCTTCTATGGCAATGAACATAAACAGCAGCTCCTGAGCGCGTAGTGGTGCTTAAAATATACCATAAGCCCCGCGCCTTGCCGTGAGCGGTGTCATTGCGAGGGAGCGCCAGCGGCTGAAGCAATCTCCCGGGGTGCTAAACGGGAGACCGCTTCGATGTGCTCGTCATGACGGACATAATGCCAGAAGCCAGACCCTTTGCTGCGCTCAGGATGACGGCTTTCCGTCATTGCGAAGGAGCACCGGCGACCGCGGCAGTCTGCTATTAAATGACAGGGAGACAGAGTGCCCTTTGGGTATCGCCTCGATAGGTTAGCGAAGACGGAAAGACCATATCCTTTGCTGCGCTCAGGATTACCATTTAAAAGCAAGGCCCTTCGCAAGGCTCAGGGCTAGAGACGAATTCCCTGAGCGCGGCCCGTGCTCTAATACAGCACCTTCAGCGCTTCATAGACCAAAAAGGCCGGCCAAACGAACGCCTTCAAAAATCCCAGCACTCCCATCCAGAAGGTGGTGGCTGTGCTGATGAAGTAAATGGCCGCGCCGATGAAGCCCAGTCCGTAGATTGCGCTGGACTCGTGGTGTTTGTGCACAACTTTGCATTTGGGTTCAGACTTGGTTTCCATATCGATTTCCATGTTAGTTAATCCTGCCTTTCAAAGAATATTCCTGAACTATACTCTGCTCTATCAATGGATTCCAAAGATAATCTATCTTTCCGCCGGCGCCGCCTCAGGCTGAGTTTCCCAATCCAGCCCACTCTTGATAAAATAAAACTCTAAACTGGAGAGGCTTATGAATATCACGAAGCTTTTTGACCACAAGAAAACCATCTTTTCCCTGGAAATCTTTCCACCGAAAAAAGACACATCTTACAATACCATCTATAACACGCTGCTGCGGCTGCGCGGTATTCCAGCTGATTTCATCAGCGTCACCTACGGCGCGGGCGGCAGCGCGGCGCAGCGCGAGAAAACCATCGAGATTGCCTCGCTCATCCTCTCCACATACCATGTGGAACCGGTCGCGCACCTAACCTGCGTGAATCTGGACCGCTCAGAAGCGCTGGAAACGCTCGAAAAACTGAAAGCAAATCAGGTGCAGAACATCATGGTGCTGCGCGGCGATATTTCCGCGGAGGTGCCTCCCAAAGAGGATTTCAAGCACGCGAGCGACCTGGCAGCCTTCATCAAACAATATGACGCGAATTTCAACCTGCTGGGCGCCTGCTACCCCGAATGCCACTACCAGTGCGAATCGCTGGAAAAAGACATCGAGAATCTGAAAATCAAAATTGATAACGGCGTCGGGCACCTGATTACCCAGTTGTTCTTCGACAACGAAAAGTTTTACCATTTCCGGGATATGGCAGAACGCGCCGGCATTCGCGTTCCTATTGAAGCCGGCATCATGCCCATCACCAATATCCGCCAGATTGAGCGCACGGTGGCCCTGAGCGGCGCCAGTGTGCCCGCCAGGCTTTCGCGCATCTTCAGCCGCTACGGCGAAAATCCCAAAGCGCTGTTCGATGCCGGCATCTACTACGCCACCGAACAGATTATGGACCTGATTGACCACGACGTGCGCGGCATTCACCTGTATACGATGAATAACGTTGAGACCGCCACGCGCGTCAGCGATGCCATCCAGAACATCCTGGAGGCAGAGAACACTCCAAAGAACGCGGCGTAAGCGGCTTCCGGAAAATACAAGGCGCTCCAAACGGTGAGCGCCTTGCGCGTTTAATATGACTTCCTCCTGGCTCTAAATCGGGAGGTTAGCGGTTCTCATAAACTGCCCCAGGCTGGCTGCAAAAACTTCACAAGCGCAGCCTTGCCCGAAGCTTTACTTGGATAGCTGGGGCAAAAAGAGTTCCCTGTGGATTCTGAAGGATTCAATCGCGCCCAGGTCGCAGCGCGGGGTGTAACCCTGGGCCGAGCCGCCGGCGTAAGGACGCGGGTTTTCCTGCAGTTGGTCGGAGGCCAGCAGGGTGTTGCTATAGTCCCGACAGCCAGCGGGGTTGCCGCTATCCACCACCGGACCAAACAAGACCGGATGATAGTAATTGTGGTTATCCACGTACAGCGTGAGAGGTCCCAGCTGCGGGTCCAGAGTGTGGCCGGCCGTGCCGTACTGCATCCCGGCCATATCGCCGCTCAAGTCGCAGAACGCGCCGGCATTCCCGATGAGGTTGTAACCGGCCGAGACAAAATCCCCATAACAATCGGAGACCACAATCTCATACACAGCCGCTTTCAGGTCGTGGTTTTTGGCAACGATGGAATTTTTGGCCTGGATTTGGCTGCTGCCGCTCGCGTAGAAGCCGCCCCCCATGGCCAGGGTGCCGTCTGTCAGGTCCGCATCCGCGGTGTTATCCACCACGGTGACGTTTGCCAGGCGGGCAATTGAGGCATTTGTGGTGTGCAGGCCGCCCCCGTCCTCATCCGCCGTATTTCCGCTGATGGTAGAGTTTACGATTGTGAGGGTCTGGTCGTTCAGCGCAATCCCTCCCCCTTTGGCGCCGGCGGTGTTGTTGACAATCGAGGAGTTGGTCACTGCCGTACTTTTCCAGACGTACATGCCTCCGCCGTATCCGTCTGCGTGGTTGTCTTTAATCAGAGTCAGGTCGATGGTCACCGAATCGCCTGAAAGGTTGAGTCCTCCGCCGTAATTTGCCGTGTTCCCATAAATCTTGGTCTGGCTGAGCGTTAATGAGCCAAACGAAATCGCCAGCGCTCCGCCGCCCCTGCCGGCGCTGTTGCCAAAAATCTCACTCCAAGAAATGCTGTACGTGCCGCCGCGCAGGTCAAAAGCACCGCCGTCGCCGTAATCGCTGTTATCGGCGCTGTTGCTGAAAATCACGCTGTTGGTCACGCTCATGCTGTTGTTTACGCCGGTGCTGCAGACCGCGCCGCCGTAGGAGCTTTGGGCAGCGTTGCCAGACACTGTGCTGCTGCTGATGGACAGACTGCCGTAGTTGCTGACTGCCCCGCAGGCGTCTGAGAAGTTGTTGGTAATGTAGCTGGAAGATATCTGCAGCGCGCAGGAGCTGCAGGAATTTGTTATGGCCGGTCCCAGCTCGGCGGATGAATTGCCGCAGTTGGTAACCCTGACCTCAGAGAGCGCGACCGTTTTGTTTGCTTGGGTGCTCGCGATAGCAATCGCCTGTGAGAAGTTGCGGATTTCAAGGCTGTTGATAGTCACATTTGCTTTGATTTGGAAAGCCGGCTGTCCGCCCGCGTCCCGCCCGTGGATGATGGTGCTGCCCATCCCGGCTCCATTGAGGGTCACGGTTTCGGTGGGTTCCAGGCGTCCGGGAAGATAGAAAGTGCCAGCTGGGATGCTGATGATATCTGCGCCGGCATACGCGTTGGCTTCCTGCATAGCGGCGATGAGGCTGCATAGTCCGCCGCTGTCCGCGCACGTGCCGTTCCCCGGATTGACGTCGGGGTTCATGGTTGTGGTATTGACAGTGAAGGTTGCATGAATATCGCTTTCGGCCTGCACAAGAACAGGCGCCAGAAGCACAGAGCACAACAGGAGCAGGCCAAGTACCAGGCCAGGCACTTTGCGAATGAACATGAGTCCTCCTTTTGGTAGATGAAGGGAGAAGACGGTGTGCTTAAGTAACAATACGCGGAATTGTTGACAAGATTATACACGAATTCACTATCCGGTGTCCCGATTTTGCCCGGCAGCGGGAATTCCGGGCGCAGAATCGGCGGCAGGCAGTCCTGAAAAACGGATGTGAAAAAAGCACCCCGGGCTGAAGACCTCCGGGGCGCTTTGATGGATTGAACCGCTGGAAATTTACAGTGCTTCCAGGCGCTTTACCATGCTGTCGATGATGTCGTACCCGCCCTGCCAGAACTCCGCTTTGGTCACATCCAGGCCGGCTTCCGCCAGGAGCTGTACCGGGGCGATGGAACCGCCCGCCGAGAGAATGCGCAGGTACTTGGGCTTAAAGCTTTCGCCCTCTTCCTGGTAGCGCTTGTACAGTGCGAAGACCAGCAGCTGCCCGAAGGCGTAGGCATAGACGTAGAATGGTGTGCCGTAGATGTGCGGAATAGACACCCATTCGTATCTGAATTCATCGCTTACATCCACCGAGTCCCCAAATTCCTCTTTCAGGTTTTCGAGATAGAGCTCTGAAAGTTCGTCAACCGAAGCGTCCTGGATAATCTTCTCGTGCGCGGCGCGCTCAAAGATGGCGAAGTAAATCTGGCGCAGGATGGTGGCAAACGCGTCATCCAGCTGTCCAAAGAGAATATCTTCCTTGACAGACTGGTCGGTTTCGCGCTCCAGCATCAGGTCGGTCAGGGTCATCTCGCCGAAGGTGGAGGCGGTCTCCGCCAGGGGCAGGCAGGCGTGTTGGGTGTAGAGCGTGTGCTCTTCCGCCATCATGGAATGCACGGCGTGCCCAAGCTCGTGCGCCATGGTGGAGACGTCGTCGGATTTGCCCTGATAATTGAGCAGCACCCAGGGGGTCAGCTCGGGGAGGATGGTGGAGCAGAACGCGCCGCCCATTTTGCCTTTGCGCACTTCGCTGTCCACGTGTTTTTCCTCAAAGACGCGCCGGGCCTTGCTGGCAAAGATCTGGTCAAAGCGGTCAAAAGCTTCGAAGGTGAGCGCGACCGCGTCTTCATAACTGAAGTGTTTATCGGCCGCGGTGACCGGAGCATAGATATCGTAGCGGCGCAGTTTATCCACGCCCAGTTTTTTGGCTTTCAACTTGAAATAGCGGTGGAAAACGCCCAGGTTCTTGCGCGTGACATCGATAAGCGTATCGATAATCTCGTCCGGGATGTCGTTAATCAGGTTGCGCACGGAAATCGGGCTGCTGAAACCGCGCAGGCTGACGTTTTCATTGCGCCAGTCGCGCACCAGGTTCTGGTATATCTGCCCGAGAATTGGGGCGTCTTCCCCGTACACGCGGTAAAGCTCCTGATAGGCTTTGGCGCGCAGTTCGGGGTCGGCGCCGCGCACATAGGTCATCAATTCGCCGCGCGTGAGTTCTTTTTGTTCGCCTTCTACTTCGAGATGAAAGACATAACGGTTCGTAATCGAGTCGTACAGCATGTTCAGCGCGTTGGAGCCGGTGACGTTCTTGAGGTTAATCACCTTTTCTTCAGCTTCGCTGAGCGTGTACGGCTTGAAGTTGCGAATTTGCTCCAGCCAATAGCGGTAGTCTCCGCTGGCAGCCAAAAGGCGCTGCGCGTTGGCGTCGTCCAGAGCTTTCCACCACAAGCTGAAAAAGAGGGTGCGGTTGGTCATATCCGCCGCGAACTGCTGAATGCGGGCGACTGCTATCTGGGCTTTCTGGTCCTGGGTATTTGCGGCGAACGAAAGCTCGGCAAAGCCGTACAGGCGGGTGCCCAGTTTTTCCATCGCTTCCAAACCCATGACAATTTCCATGAAGCGTTCCGCGGAAATGTCGGGGCGCAGTTCTTCGCGGTACTTTTCAAATTGAGACACCATCGCTTCTAATTTTTGGTAGGTCGCCTCAATGTTGGGGTCTTCAAAGCCTGCGAACAGGTCGTCCAGGCTCCAACGGCTTTGCGTGTAGGTATAGTTGTTTTCCATGTGGGGTGTTGTTCCTTCCAGTGTTATCCTGAGTGATGTTTTTTGACGCTTTCGCGATATTTGGCGCGCAGTTTGTTGATTGGCTGGCGTGATTGCGTTTCAGCATCCCAATAGTACCAAAGCTCCCAGCCGTTTGCAGGCCCATTGCGTAAGCTTCGCGCCAGGGCGTGGATAGACCCGCGCTCGCCGCGGCAGACCAGCGAGCCGTCAGCCTGCACCGTGGCTTTCAGGTCTTCCTCGGGGCCGAAGAAAAGCGCCTGCCCGGGCTCGATGAAGCCCTGCTCCACCAGCGCGCCAAAGGGCACGCGCTCCAGGCCGCGCGGATTGGGGGTTACAAAGATAGGCGCGTTGAATTCCAGCTGCACGTAGCGGCTGAGGCGTTTGCGGGCACTGCGCACGTAGGATTCCTCCACTTCAATGCCGATATAGTGCCGCTGCAGCTTTTTGGCCATCGCCCCGGTGGTGCCTGTGCCAAAGAACGGGTCGAGAACCACGTCGCCGGGGTTGGTGCTTGCCAGCAGGACGCGGTAAAGCAGCGCTTCGGGTTTCTGGGTCGGGTGGACTTTGCGGCCGTTTTCCCTCAGGCGTTCGCTGCCCGTGCAGATGGGAATGAACCAATCCGAGCGCATCTGCAGGTCATCGTTGAGCGCTTTCATGGCATGGTAGTTGAAGGTGTAACGGGCGCCGCGTTCTTTTTGTGCCCAGAGCAGCGTTTCGTGCGCGTTGGTAAAGCGCATACCGCGGAAGTTCGGCATGGGGTTGCTCTTGACCCACACAATATCGTTCAGAATCCAGTATTCCAAATCCTGTAGGATGCGTCCGACGCGGTAGATGTTGTGGTAAGAACCAATCACCCACAAAGTGCCGGTGGGCTTCAGCACACGCCGGCAGGCGCTCAGCCAGGCGCGGGTGAAGTTATCATAGGCTTCCAGGGTCTCAAATTTATCCCAATCCTCATCCACGGCGTCCACGCGGGTGGTATTCGGCCGCCAGAGTTCGTCCTGCAGCTGAAGATTGTAAGGCGGGTCGGCAAAAATCAGGTCCACCGATTCGGCGGGCAGAGTGGGCAGTACATCCAGGCAGTTGCCCTGAATCACCTGGTCGAGATAGGGTTCGAGAGAGCCTTCAAGCATGATGGTTTAATTGTACCTGTAAGGCGGTCTGATTGGGTGGACTAATGCTCGCTTCTGGGTATGTTTTGATACGGACTGGCGCATTATGCGGTGGCTTGTCTGGGAAACCTTGAATGGCTTGAGCACCGATAAGAACCAAAGGCGGCCGCTTTTACGCGAGCAGCCAATCCAATAAATAAATTTGACGTATTCCGTTGTGATTAGCGTCGGTGGGGATGTCGTCAAGCGTTAGCAATACACGCGGGTAGTTGTCGGGAATAGCTTTGAATGGCTGCAGCTCTCTTTTCAGGGTTTCCTCCGACAGTACGGTGGTGGCTACTTGAAAGTAGAAGAATTGTTTTCCATCGCTGGCAACAAAATCTACTTCTTTATCATCGACTTTTCCAACATTGACTTTGTAGTTTCTACGCAAAAGCTCAAAGTAGACAATATTCTCAATCTGATGTCCGAGGTCTGGCGAGATATTGGAGAGCAAAAAGTTCCTCAGACCGGTATCCACAATATAGTATTTGGACAGCGTTTTTAAAAGATTGCGTCCTTTCACATCAAAACGCTCCGCTTTATAGAAAATGTAGCTTTCAGTCAGAGCTTTAAGATACTTATCCACTGTATTTACGGAAATGCTTCGCCCCGATGCGTTAATCGCATCGGATATGCGCTTCGCAGAAATCGGGCTGCCAATATTGCTGCTTAGAAATCGGGTAATATCCTGCAACAAAGAAACATCAACAATACCTTCGCGTGTGGCAACATCTTTAATAAGAATAGTGCTGTAAATTCCCTCAATATAGGCCCTGAATGTGGAATCGGAGAGGTCCAGCTGAGTAAGGTAAGGAAATGAGCCGTAACGCAGATAGCGATTAAAGCATTCCCGTACAGGAACCGTCCCACCGGAAGCTGATACAAACTCCTTAAAGGACAAAGGCAGCATTTCAATGAGAACATACCTGCCGGAGAGCAGGGTTGCCAATTCACCTGAAAGCAAGTTTGCGTTTGAGCCGGTTATGTACAAATCAACTTTATCCTTGATATACAGGCTGTCTATCGCTTTTTCAAAACCCGGACATTGCTGGGCCTCATCCAGAAAAATATACGTGAAGCCATCGGGGAACAGCCGGGTTTCTATATAGCTGTAAAGCTGACGATAATTCAACAGCGCTTCGAAGGAAAGATCCTCTAGGTTAATATAGATAATTTGTTCCTTTGAGACGCCTTCGTTCAATAGACTACTGATATACTGCTGAAACAAGGTCGACTTGCCGCAGCGCCTAACGCCAGTTACAACTTTTATGACTTGCTTCTCCCGCCATTCCTGTAAGGCCTTTAAGTAAATTTCGCGTTGTATCATATTTTCCTCAACCCCAGTATACATAATCGCAAAAGTTTTGTCAAATAATTGAAATAACTTACCGAAATTAAGAGATTTATCAATATTATGAAATAAAAGATTCTGTTTTTACGCTCTTAACGAGTTGATACAACTTTTCGATCAGAAATTTCCAAATTTTTCATGCATGCTGAGAAGTAAAGCATTTCTCCTGCGGGAACTGCTTGGATAACTCATTTTCAGTGTTCCGTGTCAGAGGTAAGGAAGTCCGTTGAAAGATTCGGACGGCGGCACTCAGAAACATGCAGCCCAGACCTGAATCTTCGCTGTGGTTTCTTTCTGGCGCGCATTTGTGGAAAAAACAGCAGCAAGGTGAGCTTTACGCGCCAACAACATACCCACGTTGAGAGCGCAAAGGCAGCCTTGCTTCCTCTTTCCCCGCGGATTGACTATAATTTCCTCAGGAGACTCTCACTATGACCACCCTGACCCCCGCTTACCCTAAACAATTCACCTTTTACCACCCCATCGCTGTGCGCTATGCCGACCTGGACACCCACCGCCATGTCAACAACATCGCTGTCCTTGAGTACGTCGAGACCGCCCGCACCGCCTATTATCAGGCTTCTGGCATTTGGGACGGCGTTACCGTTGAGAATATGGGCATGGTGGTCGCGTCGGTAAAATGCGACTACCTTGAATCCATTTGCTACAGGCAGAACGTGCGCGTTGGGCTCAGCCTGAACTATATCGGCACCAAGAGCCTGCGTTTTCGCTTTCAGGTGGAAGATGACCAAGGCGAGCACGTATTCGCGCGCGGAGAGGTAGTGATGGTTTCGTACGACCATTTTGAAGGACATTCACGGCCGGTTTCCGCGGAATGGCGGCAAAAACTGGCTGCTTTTGAAGGCAGAGAGGATTTTTTGGCATGAACCCAGACTTACCCGCCCTGAACTACGCGTATCTTGAGGACTTTTTAGTGCGTTTGTTGAACACCCCCAGCCCGACCGGTTTTGCCGCGCGGGCGGTGGAATTGGTGCGCCAGACTCTGGCAGAGTTCCCGCAGATGAACCTGCGAGTAACTAAAAAAGGCGCGCTGCTGGCGGTATTGCCGGGCGCGGATGCCAGCGCGGAGCCCTTTCGCGCTCTGACAGCGCACGTGGACACTCTGGGAGCTATGGTCCGGGTGATAAAACCCAGCGGGCGCCTGGAACTGACCGGCATTGGCAGTTTTGCCTGGAATGCTGTGGAGGGCGAGGGCGTTTGGGTGCACACCCAGTCAGGCGCCGTCGTGAGGGGCAGCCTGCTGCCCAACCACGCGTCGGTGCATGTCTACAATGACGTCAAAGACCAAAAGCGCGGACCCGAAACAATGGAAGTGCGCCTGGACGCGCGCACCGCCAACGCCGATGAAACACGCGCCCTGGGCATTCAGGTGGGGGACTTTGTCTCCTTTGACCCGCGGGTGGAACTGACCGCTGGCTTTGTGCGTTCGCGCCACCTGGACGATAAAGCTTGCGCTGCCTGCATGGTAGCAGCTATTCAGGCACTTTGCGCGGCGGGTATCCGACCTGCCCGTACAACTTGCTTCCTGTTCAGTAACTTTGAGGAGGTTGGGCACGGCGGCGCCGCTGATATTCCCGCGGGGGTTGAGGAGTTGATCGCCGTGGATATGGCCGCCATGGGCGAAGGCCAAGTCTCGGACGAATTCCACGCCACGCTGTGCGTCAAAGACAGCGGCGGACCCTACCACAACGGGCTCAGCAACAAACTGCGCGCTCTGGCAGAGCATTATGCCATTCCATATAAAGTGGATATCTACCCGAACTACGGCTCGGATGCCACCGCGTATTGGCGCGCGGGAGGGGCGGCTGCTGCCGCGCTGATTGGGCCGGGGGTGGATTCCTCACACCATTATGAGCGCACCCACCGCGAGGCGCTGGAAGCCACAACTAACTGGATTCTGGCTTATTTACTCTCGGAATAGAACCTGGGGAAGGTCAGCGCAGCAAGATCGGTAGGAAGCTGCTGTAAGGGGTCGGAGGGGGCGGCTCGGGAACCAGGATGTTATACGCGGCAGCCAGGCCCGGTGTACCGTCAGCAAGGAAGGCCTGCGCAAAAATCCAATGGGGTCCGGGCTCCAGATCGGTGAAATCCAGCCGCGTTTGGAGCCACTCCTGCGGGCTGTCAAATTCGCCGTCCGAGGCAGGCAGCGCGTGCAGAACCGCGCCTGGTTCCCAGGGGGGCAGGTCGTAGCTGTAAACCGCGGAAGCCACATTCGGAGCGTCGGGGTCAGGGTCCTTCAGGATATTCGTGTCTGCCCTCGTCCATAGTTCCCACCAGGTTTCAAACTCGTTAAAATGGACGGATATCAGCAGTGGGCTCAGTTCCGGTCCGACGGGCAGCGTGTACGGCGCCCAAACACTCTTTAGCGCGCGCGTGAGGGCCTGCAAATTGGCTGAAAGGTAACTATTGAAGACGCTGCAGCGGGTGAAGTACTGCCCCTCGATGCCCGCTCCGAGCATGTAAACCAGCGCGGGCACTCCTCTTTCACCGGTCACATAATCTGCCAGGCTGCCGGGTAAAAACGCGGAAAAGGTATCTGAATATTTAGACGGAGAAGCAGGCGTGCCGTAGGCGAATTTATTGGCCAGGGTAAAGAGTGCCGCCTCCTCCGGAGCGGGCAGGCTTCTGTAGGAGTAGGGATAGAAGACCTTGTTTCCAAAACTTTGCACATGCACCACCAGACCGCGCGCGCCTGGGTCGGCGGGCTCATCCGGGCCGCTGGAGCGGTAATCGCCAAGGACGCTCTCCAGGTAAGCCTTAAGGGCCGCTGTCTCCGGTTCTGAAGCAGCCGCCTGGCCAGGATAGTCGTTCATGCAGCCAGTCGGGCCCTGCTGCCACTGAAACGGAAAATTGCGGTCCAGGTCCGCGCCGGCAAGGGCGGGGTCTGGGCAGGTGGCGCTGTTGGTGTTCTTTTTATGCGCGTTCGCGCCGAATTCGTCCGCCAGGCCGTTGGCAATCTGCCCTTCCACGACGGCGCGGCCGTCCGGATTGGCGGAGAGAATGATGTGCACCTCGGTAAGGTCCAGCAGCCAGGTGAGGTTTGGGTCTGAGCCATAACCGGCAAGCAGGTTTTCGGCAAAGCGCAGATTGAGTTCCACCGGCGCCAGGTCGCGGGCGTGCGTGCCGCTGACCAGGATGAGTGCCGGTTTGCTGCCGGGGATTGCGCTGTTCGTCAGCCTGAGCACGAACAGGTCGTAGCCTTCCGCGCCGCCTGTTTGAACCTTAACCCAGGAATCACCAATATCGGAGAGCGCGGCCAGATTGGGGTAAGCGCTTGCCAGGGCGGAGGCGTCGGCATAAAGGGTGTTCAGGTCGCGGTAGCAGGGAAAGCCCGGCAGTGTGGTCTGCGGAACTGGAGAAACCGCCGCGGCTTGCAGGGGATTGGCTAACAACAGGAGAAAACAAAGGAAGGAGGCGGTCAAAACGACGAACCGTCTGTGCATCAAAAACCTCCAGACCTGCCAGTAGTGTTTGAATGATTTTAACCGACCTTGAACGGCTTGTGCTGGAAACTCCGCGAATTGAGGGGTGCGTTTTCGTTTTAGCGCGGATGTGTTGAGGGGGGAACGGCATCTGCGGGACTGACGCTGTGGAGCGGGAAGTCGGTCTGACTGTTTTTTGTGAACGCGAACAGATTATCCGTGGTTGGCCGCATTGCTGCGCAGTTCCCGATGACGAAATATTGAGCAGGCGGCTTGGCAGGTTAGTTCAAACCGGGTGGAAGCCCTGGATAGCCCCCCCACCAGGGAAGGTACCCGCAGGTCGGAAGAGGGTCGTTCAGGGGGTCCCTCTTCAGTCTCGCTGCGCTCGCCAGCTTCCCCTGGGGGGAAGCCTTAAATAGCCTTCCCTAGGGGGAAGGTGCCCGCAGGGTGGATTTTTCGTCACTGCGAGCCCCCGTTGTTGGCAATAATATCGCTTGGAGAGGTGTCGGAGGGGGCGCGGCAGTCTGCCTATATGTTTCTAATTGTAAGTACAGCTAAACTGCAGATTGCCATACCCGTCCGCAAAAAAGTGGGCAAAGGCCTCGCTGCACTCCTCGCGATGACGAAATCGAAGGCAACTCACCGCGCTCATCAGCTATTCCCCCAGCCCGCAAGTAGCCACAGATGAGCTGGGCAGACAGGGAGATCGCTTCGTTCCTCGCGATGATGAAAAGAAAGCTCCACCGGGATGAACAGCCAAGCTGCCTGCAGTATAATACGCTCAACTCACCTAATTAAAATAGAGGCTCGCATGACTGATAAACTCACCTGGATTGATGAAGAACTGAAAAAACTCAAAGACACCGGTTTCTATAACACCATTCGCACCCTCGATTCTCCTCAAGGTGCCTGGCTGGTTGTGGACGGCAAGAGAGTTCTGAATTTCTGCTCGAACAACTACCTGGGTTTGGCAAATCATCCCCGCATTGTGCAAGCCGCGACAGAAGCCATGCGGCATTACGGCGTTGGTCCCGGCGCGGTACGCAGCATTGCCGGCACCATGTCCCTGCATCTGCAGCTGGAAAGGCGCATGGCCGCCTTTAAAAAAGTAGAGGCCGCCATCACCTTTCAATCCGGTTTCTCAGCCAACGGCGCCACCATCCCCGCCCTGGTTGGCAAGGAAGACGTGATATTCTCGGACGCGCTCAACCATGCCAGCATCATCGACGGCTCGCGCCTCTCCGGCGCGAAGATTATCCGCTTCGCGCATGCCGACCCGGAAGATTTTGAAAAGCAGGTGCAAGCCGCAGCCGGCACTTACCGCCGCGCGCTGATGATTACCGACGGCGTGTTCTCTATGGACGGAGACATTGCCCCGCTGGATAAGCTGGTGGAAATTGCCGAGCGCTACAATGTGATGACCATGGTGGATGACGCGCACGGCGAGGGCGTCTTGGGAGAAGGCGGACGCGGCATTGTGGACCATTTCCACTTGCACGGCAAGGTTGACGTGGAAGTGGGCACGTTCTCCAAAGCGTTTGGTGTGGTTGGGGGTGTGGTCGCGGGCAACGCGCGCATCATCGAGTGGCTGCGGCAGCGCGGCCGCCCCTTCCTGTTCTCTTCCGCTGTCACAGTTCCGGATACCGCCGCCTGTTTGGCTGCCGTCGACCTGTTGGAGGAATCAACCGAGCTGGTAGACCGCCTGTGGGCCAACGCGCGCTACTTCCAATCGGAAATGCGCGCGCTCGGCTTTGATACCGGCGCGACCCAAACCCCGATTACCCCGGTGATGCTTGGCGATGTGCAGCTGGCGCGCGAATTCAGCCGCAGGCTCTTTGACGAAGGCTTGTTTGCTATGGCGCTGGGATTCCCCACCGTGCCAATGGGAACTGCGCGCATCCGCGTGATGCTCTCAGCGGCACACAGTCAAAGCGACCTGGACCAGGCTCTTGGCATTTTCAGAAAGGTCGGGAAAGACCTGGGCGTGCTCGGCAGTTGACGTTTTCAGGAAAAGATTAAAAAAACGCTCCATCTTTTGGATGGAGCGTTTGCATTCTCGCATGCCGAAGGTGGGAATCGAACCCACATACCCGAGGGTACACGATTTTGAGTCGTGCGCGTCTGCCTATTCCGCCACTTCGGCTGGCAAGAAAAGTATACCCAATCGACCGCCGCGGGTCAAGCGGAAGCACGCGTTAACGCGGCGTGTACGCGATAAAGTTATCAAAGCGCACGGTCACAGGCGGCTTGTCATAAGTGCCCACCACCAAGCCAACGTCTCCGCTGCTCAGGCTGCTGTCTTCCACGCTGACAATGAATTCGCCGTTTACGTATAAAGACAGCGTCTTGCCGATGCAGCTGGCTGCCAGGTGGTTCAGGTTGGCGTCAAAGGCGGTTGATTGCATCTCGCCGTACAGCAACTCAGATTCGCCCCCGACGTACTTGAGGATTTCCACATAGCCGTCGTTGGCAATTGAAAGCGAGTAGAAGTTATCCGCGTCCGTGTAGCGGCACATCAAGCCGTAACTGTTAGTGAGGTCGCCGTCCCACAATAGGGCGTCCACCTCCATCACCACATCGGACTCGTTGAGCAATGTGGATTCTGTCCAAAGCAGCCAACTTGCTTTAATAACGCTAAATTCCATAATTCCATTCAGGTTTGTGATGGAATTGCCGTCTTCCTCGCCGGTGTACCAGGCCTTGCCCTTCGTGGAAAAGTCATCTTCCAACAGAATCTCTCCCCGTTCAGGGAGCGCGTTCTGAATAGATTGGGGCTTTGCGGTTGGCGCCGAGGCGGATGTTGGTGAGGGCACCAGAGTGGGTTGCGCGGGAGCCTGCGGGGCACTGGGTTCAGTTGGCGTTGGAATGACGGCAGCCAGCGTGGGCGCCTCTGCAAGGGTGGGCGGGACGGCTTCTGTCGCGGTGGGTGCCGCATTCCTGCCCAGCGAGCAGGCAAGCCCAACACATAACAATAATGCGGCTATCAGAAGGGTTTTTTTCATACCGGGCTCCATTATTCAGATGTTTTGGGAATTTAGATGCAAGTTTATCATAAAAACCAGGCCTGAACTAAATCTTGCCGGCTGTATCTGCGGCATGCAAGCAGTCCCGTAGGAAGCCCTGGATGGCCTTGCCCAACGGGGAAGGCCATCCAGGGCGGAAAAGGGTCTTTTGAAAGGAGTCCCTCTTCAGTCTCGCTGCGCTCGCTAATTGTGCCCCCGGCCCGCAGGCAGCCGCCAAGGGAAGCCATAAAAACATTCCCGCGCTCCGCAGCTGGGCAGCGTGTATAATCCTATTGGGCATCCCGTTTTTTCTCCGCAGGCTGCCCGGTATTCAATACACAGGAGTACGTTATGCAGTTAGGCATCATCGGCTTGCCCCAATCCGGCAAAACAACCTTATATAAAGCGCTTACCCGCGCGGACATCCCCACCGATATCTCCTCCGGCCAGATGGAAGTCCACACCGCGGTGGTCGACGTCCCCGATCCGCGCGTGGACCAGCTCTGCGCGATTTACCACCCCAAGAAAATTGTGCGCGCCAAAGTGACCTATGCTGATATCGCCGGCCTGGACGGCAGCGCCGGCAAAAACGGCCTTTCCGGCGCGCTCTTGAATATGCTCTCACAGATGGACGGTTTCTTGCATGTCGTCCGTCAATTCGAAAACCCCAGCGTTCCGCATCAGGCCGGCAGCGTGGACCCCATCCGGGATATCCAGACGATGGATACCGAATTTGTGCTCAATGACCTGGTGATGGTGGAACGCCGCCTGGAACGCCTGCGCGAAGAATACCGCCGCGGGGTCACCCGCGACCGCGCGCTGATACAGGAAGATATCGACCTGTTTGAACGGCTGCAGGCTGTGCTGGAGAAAGAACTGCCGCTGCGCCATTATGCTTTTACGCCGGAAGAAGACAAACTGCTCTCCAGTTTTCAGTTCCTCAGCCGCAAGCCGCAGATTGTCGTTTTCAACCAGTCCGAAGACCAGGCCCCCCTGGATTATCACAGTCCGCACCCGCACACCACTTCCGTCAGCCTGCCCGCCAAGCTGGAAATGGACATCGCCGCGCTGCCCCCGGAGGACGCCGCGATTTTTATGGCTGAATACGGCATCACCGAGCCCAGCCTTTCGCGCCTCATCCGCCTGTCATACGACCTGCTGGGGGTGCACTCGTTCTTTACTGCCGGGGATAAAGAAGTTCACGCCTGGACGCTGCGCAAGGGCGCCAACGCGCGCGAAGCTGCCGGCGTCATTCATTCGGACATGGAAAAAGGCTTCATCCGCGCGGAAATCGTCTCTTTTGAGGACTTAATCGCGTTTGGCGGCACCGCAGAAGCGCGCGCCAAAGGCCGCCTGCGGGTGGAAGGCAAAACTTACATCATCCAGGACGGCGATATTATCGAAATCCGCTTTAATATCTAACGCGTGATTGCCGGAGCGGCGCTGCGCTCCTAATAAATAACCCTATACCGCTGGCCGGGCGCTGCTGACTGAGCTCCTGGCCGGCGCTATTTATTCTGGAAGCCCCAGGCCAGGTCAGTAAAGCCCGCTAAGTACGCTTCCGAGTAGTACTGAGCCAGTTCTTCTTTACCCTGCAGCTGCGCGCCAAAGAAGGCAATGGCCAGCTGCGCCATCCGTTTCACCTGATCTGTGTCGTATATCATCATATGGTCTCTGCCCAAAAAAGTGACCATGCTCTTTTCCGGGCTGCCCAGGTGTTCGAGAATGAACTTGCCTTCCGCGGGTTGGTACGGGCTGTCCAGCCCTGCCTGAATCATCAGCACCACTCTATCGGCGTAACTCAGGCCTTTCTCGCCAAGCAGCCAGGCTCCGTCCGGGGCCATGGGCATCACCGCCTTGATGCGGGGGTCGGTGATTGGCTGCCAAAGGCCGTCCTCGCTGGTGGTAATCTCTGCTCCGACGGCCTCCTCGACCCCCTTCCAATCTTCCGGAGTGACGCAATAGTAAGACAAATACCAACTCTCATATGGCGTCTGCTGTAGCACGGCTTGCTGGCACCAATTCAGATAGGATGCAGGGTCCACACGCGCGCCGCTCAAAAATAAGGCGTTGGTTCCATCAAAGGAATACCCCAGTGCGCCAACATTTTCCGTATCCATTAAGCCTTCCAACCCCGCCGGCGGAGATTTCGTTAATTGGTCCAAGGCAAAGAGATAATCCAGAGGCTGGTCAATAGATTCTTTGCCAAACTGCTGATAAACATCAATGCCGTTGATGCCGATGTATACAAAACCGTGGGTAACGACCAGAGGGGCAAACAGGAACCCGACTTTTGACGAGGAAATAATCAAGGGATAAGGCGCGGCGCTTGCGTCCGGCTTCGCATCCGGCATATCCGCCGGCCCGGTGTAATCTTTAGGCTTTTCGGCGGGATACCAGATAGTGAGGGTGACTTTGCGCCCCGCCCTGCTGTCATCCACAAAGGCTATGTTGCGCCGGATGCCCACCGCATAGCTGCCCGGAATGGAAATTGGCAACGGTTCGCTTAGGGCGATAGCGGCGCCCTGTTCAGGGGTTGTGGACTCAGTCTCAGGCTGGTTTGAACCACAGCCAGAAAATAGCAGACAGCCTAACAAAAGAAATATCAGGCAAAACCAACGCGTTTTCATAGTGGGCTCCATAGAGTTTATTTGATTATGAGCTTGGAAATAGATTGGACAAATCAAGTATACAGGTTGCCTGCTGAAAAAACAATAAACAGGAAAAATTCTCACTTATCTATTGGTTTAATTGCTTCTAAGAAAGAAGTTAAAAGAGAAAGCAGCAAATGCTGCTTTCTCTGGTGGTTGCTTTTATACAAATCCGCCTGTGGCTATTTCACTGCCTTCCGGAACGCTCCAGGAGTGCCTGGAAATCTTTCAGGTCCACCCGCGCTGTCAGGTCAATGGACAGCGGGGTAACGCTGACCTTGCGGTCTATCTTCACGACGTGCAGGTCGCTGTCCGGTTCGGGGGTGCCCGCGTCCAGCCGCACTTCGTAGCTCATATTGCGCGAGCCCTGCGTTTTGCTGGGGTCCGCCGGCACAGGGTAAAAGTAACGCTCGCGCGATTGGCGTGTGACCACCCAGGGCGTTTCGGGCGTGGCGTCGTTGGGAACGTCCACTTTCAGCACGCCGACGTCGAACGGCATTTCGGTTTTGAGCAGCTTTTCCGCGAAGTAACGGGTGAAATACCCGGCGACCGAAAAATCCACATCTGGCGAAAGGTTGAAATGCAGACTGACCGGAGTTTCGAGCGAAACAGCCAGTGCAGGGATGCCGAGGGAGGCCGCTTCCAGCGCCGCACCGACCGTGCCGCTGATGGTGATGCCCGACGCGACGTTTTCGCCGTAATTGATACCGGAGACAACCAGGTCCGGTTTGAAGCCGAGCACCTCATAATAACCGTGCAACAGTGCCTGCGCGGGCGAGCCTCCGACAGCGTAAACCTGCCATTCCTTGCCGTTCACGGTCATGGTGCGGGCCTCGATGATTCCGTCTGATTCCCGCGGGAGCGCGCGCCCCATCGAGGTCTGCTGAACGCGCGGCGCGACCACATGCACAAAACCCAGCGGCGCGAGCGCTTCGGCTGCCGCCCATAAGCCCGGGGAATTGATGCTGTCGTCATTGGTCAGTAATATTTGGGGTTTTTCTTTTGTTTTCATCGGAGCTATTCTAACCCGGGACCCCGCATGTGGCAATAAAAAACCCCTTTTACAGGGGAAGTTACGCGCGTTTTGCTTATGCGTCAGGTATTTCGTGGCAGGCCCCCGGCGGGTATTTACATTTTTTCGCGGTAGTTTTTCAGGATTTCCTGCCCGGGCAAATGAATCGCCTTGGGCTCGCAAACGCTTTTACAGAAACAGCAGCCCACCAGGCAGAGGAAAGGCTCCGCCACCCATACGTGTCCGTTTTCGTCGCGTTCAAAAACCTCGCGGGCGCAGGTATCCAGGCAGGCGCCGCAGTCGTTGCACAGCTCCGGAGCGATAGTTGGAAACCATGGGATTTGCTCGCGGGGGTAACCGCGCCAGGTGCCGTAATCGCGCGCGGCTGCTGCTTTCCCGCTGCGTTTTTGGCGGCAGTAACGCGCGTATTCCATGCACAGCGCTCTGCCGTACTCGGGCAGGGCGGGCGCCGGGATAAAGTTGTGTTTTTTCACTCCGGCAATCAGCGCTTTGTGCAGGTTCTCATCCGCAGGTCCATACCCGGCGTCGTAAAGCTCTGCGAAAAGCTCTTCCAGGCCCAGCAGGCCAGCGGGGAGCCCGCCGATATTCAACATGCGGTAACTGAGCGCGGGCATTAGCCTCCCATGCGCGCGGCGCATTCCTCCGCGGCGGATTTCAGGAAGCTCACCATGGCGGTCAGTCCGTTGCTGCGCTGCGAAGATAAGTGCCGCCAGAAACCCAGCGTGTCAAACAGGCTCAGGTCCACAGTCGCGTAAGCTTCGGCCGGCTGCCCGTTCAGGAGCTCGAACAGCAAAGCCGCCAGCCCTTGACAATCAAAGAGTCGCTGTCCGTCTGGAAGTACAGGCGTCCCTCGCGGCACTCTGTGGCGAACCAGACGCTCGATTGACAGCCTTTCACGCGGTGTTCTTCGGACTTCAATTCTGCCGGCATTTCAGGCAGGTTCTGCCCCTTTTCAATCAGGTAATCGTATTTTTCTTCCCAGCTTTCCAACAGGCTGAATTCCTCGCTGATTTGTGCTGCGATTTCGGCTGTCGTTCGCATTGTGCTACCTTTTCAACATTTTTATCACGCGCCGGATACCGTGCGTCAGGGCGTCGATATCCTCGCGGTTGTTATATAGCGCCAGAGAAGCGCGCACGGTGCCTGTGATGGACAGCGCGTCCATGATTGGCTGCGTGCAGTGCTGTCCGGTGCGCACCGCGACTCCCGAGGTATCCAGCAAAATGCCCATGTCGTAATGCTGGATGCCTTCCACGTTGAAAGGCAGGATGCTGGACCGCCGCCGCGGGTTTCCATAAAGCGTCAGCCCGGGGATGGCGCGCAGCTGCTCGATGCCGTATACCAGCAAGCTCTCTTCGTAAGCTTCTAGTTCCTGCCAATCAAAGCTGTTTAGATAATCCACAGCCGCACCCAGCCCGACCGCGCCTTCCACATTTGGGGTGCCGGCTTCAAACTTGTACGGAGGCTGGGCAAAGGTCACGCGGACGCTGCTGACCTGGTCAATCATTTCGCCGCCGAACAGGAAGGGCGGCATTTTTTCAAGCCAGTACTCTTTGGCATACAAAACTCCAATGCCCATCGGGCCGTACATTTTGTGCCCGGAAAAAGCGTAAAAGTCCGCGTCCAGGGCTTGCACGTCGCGCGCGGCCAGATGCTGCACGGATTGCGCCGCGTCAACCAACACGGGCACGCCGTTCGCATGGGCAAGCGGAATGATGGTTTCCAGCGGGTTCACTGTGCCGAGCGAATTGGAGACCTGATTGAGCGCCAGGAGGCGGGTCTTTTCGGTGAACATGCCCTTTAGAACCTCGGGGTCCAGCTCGCCATCCGCGGTGAACGGCAGCACGCGGAAGCGCGCGCCCTTGCGCCGGCACAGCTCAAACCACGGTACAAAATTGCTGTGGTGCTCCAGCTGGCTGACGATGATTTCATCGCCGGGATGGACAAAAGCTTCGCCAAACGAAGCGGCAACCAGGTTAATGGACTCCGTAGTGCCGCGAGTGAAAATCACTTCGTGGGGGTGGGCGGCATTGATAAATCTGGCAACCTTGGCGCGCGCTTCTTCGTACATATCGGTGGCGCGGATGGCAAGCGTGTGGTTGCCGCGGTGCACGTTGCTGTTCACCAGCGTGTAATAGTCGCGCAGGGCATCGATGACAGCCTGCGGTTTTTGTGTGGTAGCTGCGTTGTCCAGATAGACCAGCGGATGGTCATTAATCCAGGTGGAAAGAATTGGAAAGTCCGCGCGCGCTTCAGAAATTGATTTGGCCATGCCTACCTCTGATTATTTCAGCCTCATTTTACCATTACAGGGAGAAGCTTCTGGCGGCACATTGTTTTTAGGCGGAAATGTACAAGTTGCCGTGCCGCTGAAAGAGGGGATGCGATAAAATTGTTAACATACGGGAGATGGAGAGCTCAGCCGCGCTTCCGCGTGGGGTTCACATGCCCGTAACGGAGGACGCATGCCCGAAAAAATATTGGTTGTGGATGATGAAATTTCCCTGCAGGAAACCCTCGCGTACAACCTCTCCAGAGAAGGTTACCAAGTGGAAGTCGCCGGCGATGGAAACCAAGCGCTTCATCTGGCGCGCACTTCCAAACCGGATTTGGTGATTCTGGATGTCATGCTGCCGGGCCTGGATGGGTTTGAGGTCTGCCGAATTCTGCGCCAGGAGGCCAACATCCCCATTTTAATGCTCACCGCGCGTGATGACGAAATTGACCGCGTGGTCGGCCTGGAAGTGGGCGCGGATGACTACCTGGCAAAGCCTTTCAGCATGCGCGAATTGATTGCCCGCGTCAAAGCGCTGCTGCGGCGCGTGCGGCTCATTCGCGAGGACGTGGTCACCGAGAAACAAGAGGCGGAGCAGCCCAAACTGTTTACTTTCGGCAACCTGGTTTTTGACCTGACCCGCCGTGAAGTGAAATTGGATGACAAAGTGCTGCCTCTAAAACCCAAGGAATATGAGCTGCTGCTTTTTATGGGGCAGCAGAAAGGGCGCTTGCTGACGCGTGAATTAATCCTGGAGCGCGTCTGGGGTTGGGGCTTCGTGGGGGATTCGCGCACGGTGGATGTGCACATACGCTGGCTGCGCGAAAAGATAGAACCAAATCCAGAAAACCCCCAGCGCATTATCACAGTCCGAGGTGCCGGATACCGCTTTGAAGGCTGAGCATGAAGCGGCAGACCCATCGGAGCTTCATTCTGCCGTACATCCTGATTCTTGTCGGCAGCATCATCCTTTCAGCGGTGATAATCCCGCCGGCTGTCCGCGCGACCTACGCGCAGGCAGCTGAGAGCGGCCTGCCGCCTGATTTCAAATTAATTTACATGGCAGTCGGGGCTGTGGCGCTCACCGCGGTGGCGGCCGCGGTAGTAGCCAGCGGAATTTACTCGAGACGCAACCTAAACGTTATCAAGCAGCTGACCGAGACGGTGCGCGGCCTGGGTGAAGGTAAATACCACAACGTTGCGATTCCGCGGCAGGTGGAATCGATGCCGGAAATGCAAGTCCTCAGCCAGGCGCTGGAAGAGACCGCGGCGCAAATCGAACGGCAGATTTCAGCGCTTTCAAAGGAACAGGCCATGCTCTCCACTGTGCTGCGGCAGATGACCGACGGCGTTTTAATCGCCGACCACGAAGGACGGGTACAGCTGCTCAACGCAGCCGCGGAAAGGCTTTTCAATTTTGATAGCGCTGATGCCCTGGGCAGGTCGGTGGTCGAGGTCATGCGCTATCATCAGCTGGTGGACTTCTGGACCACCGTCCAGGAAGGCGAGCCCAAGTTAATGACGCTGGAAATGGGGGCGGAACATAAATTTTTGCAGGTGATTGGCATCCCATTGGGAGAACAACTGCCCGGCCGAACCATGCTGCTGTTCCAGGACCTGACCCAGCTCCACCGCTTGGAAGTGGTTCGCAAAGATTTCATCTCCAATATTTCCCACGAACTGCGCACCCCAATGGCGAGCCTGAAAGCTCTCAGCGAGACGCTTTTGGGCGGGGCGCTGGAAGACCCGCCTGCCGCGCGCCGTTTTATCGAGCGCATGGACACCGAAGTGGACAACCTCACTTTTTTGGTCAACGAACTGCTGGAACTTTCCCGCATTGAAGCCGGCCGAACCAACCTGGAAATTCAGCGCGTAAACCCCTGTGAGCTGATGATAAAACCCTACGAACGCATGATGCTGCAGGCGGAACGCGCGGGCCTGAGTTTATCCATGGACTGCAATTGGGATTTGCCGGCTGTATTTGCCGACCCCGACCGCATAGCCCAGGTGTTCATCAACCTGCTTCACAACGCCATAAAATTCACCCCTCCCGGGGGGCACATTCAAATGGGCGCCTGGGTCCATGATAATACCGTCGTCTTTATGGTGCGCGATAACGGCGTGGGCATTCCGCAAAAAGACCTTACGCGCATTTTCGAGCGCTTTTACAAAGCGGACCGAGCGCGTTCCGGCGGTGGAACCGGTTTAGGCTTATCCATCTGCAAGCATATGGTGGAGGCGCATGGGGGCTACATTTGGGCGGAGAGCGAAGAAGGACGGGGCAGCAGCCTTTTCTTTGCCATACCAATCGCGTCAACCTGAGTTTTCAGCGCAAAACCTTTTTAATTTCTTGACACATCTTTTACGGCAATTTAATGATCCCCTAATAGTAAGAATGGCATAATAAAAACAGGATGACCCGCGCCGCGCCGGCGGATTTTTCCGCGTGAAAAAATAATGACAATAGCGTACAATTAGTGAACAGATAAAAAAACCGCACGCAGAGGAACTACCTTATGCCCCGCCTCACTTTGGATAGAGAAATTCGCCTGATTCAGGATGAGACCCTGCTCCTTGGCAGTTTGGTGGAACAGGCGGTGCTGAATGCTGTGGACGCGCTGAAATCACGCGATGTTGCCGCGGCCAGGGCAGTCATTCGAAACGACATGGTCATCAATGACAAGCGTTTCGCGATTGAAAACCGCATCCTGATTCTATTCGCCACGCAGTCCCCGATGGCGCGCGACCTGCGCCTGCTGGCAGCTGTGCTGGAACTCATCACCGAGCTGGAACGCATCGGCGACTATGCCAAAGGCATTGCCAAGGTGGCGGAAGAGCTTGCCAATGACGAAACGCCGGTGCCAATCCGCGAAATTTCTACTATGGCCGACCTTGCGGTCAGCATGCTGCACCGCGCTCTGGGCGCTTTTATCGCTGAAGACCTGGAAACCGCCAGGGCGCTCCCCGCCGAGGACGAGCAGGTGGATGAACTCTATAAGCTGATCTATCGCAAGATAGTACAGGCGATGATTGCCAACCCGGCATCCATAGACCATTCCAATCAAATCCTGTGGGTCATCCACAATCTTGAACGCACGGCGGACCGCGTTACCAATATCTGCGAGCGGATTGTGTTCATCGCGACTGGCGAGCTGCTGGAGATGGACAGTTCCGATGATGAACTGGAGACGCCCGCGGAATAAGCTTCCGCTTCGCATTATCCCGGCGTTTACTTTATAATGATAAGTGTTACCGGTATCTGCGCCGGGTGGGAGCGCGCAGTTCTGTTTTGCTCTTCGTTTTCCCGGGCGGTAAGCGCGATTTTTTGATAAGGAGAGCAACCCGTGTTAAAACCAAATACCACGAAAGGGAAGTTAATCGTCGTTGAGGGCATCGACGGTTCAGGGAAATCAACACAGATTGATTTACTGTACAAGTGGCTGCAATCCCAGGGTTATTCCGTGTTTTTCAGCGAATGGAACAGTTCCCCCCTGGTAAAAAGCACCACCAAAACCGCCAAGAAAGAAAAGACCTTTACCCCCACCACTTTCAGCATCCTGCACTGCACCGACTTTGCTGACCGCTGGGAGAACGGCATTTACCCGCTGCTGAAAGCCGGCGCGATTGTGCTGGCAGACCGCTACGTTTTTACCGCCTTTGCCCGCGATGTTGCCCGCGGTGTGGACCCCCAGTGGGTGCGCAATATGTATTCCTTTGCCATCAAACCGGATGCCGCGCTGTATTTCCGCGTCCCCTTGGACGTGGCGGTGGAGCGCATCACGGCAGCCCGCGCCAGCCTGAAGTATTACGAAGCCGGCATGGACCTGAACCTCTCCGAAAACATCAATGAGAGCTTCAAACTCTTCCAGGGCAGAATTCTGGAACAGTACGACGCGATGGTGGATGAATTCGGACTGACGGTGATTGACGGCACGCAGCCGGTCAAAGACCAACAGAAGAAGGTGCGCGCGCTGGTAAAGAAAATACTGCGCGGGTGGGAAGGCCTGCCTAACCCAAACAAGCCCGCCGCGTCCGGGCGTACCATAAAGACCACCGCTGTTGAAGGAGGCAAAAAATGAAAAACGCGAACTTTTACGGCGGAGGCTTTCCTTATCGGGATATTCAACAGCTGCCCGGTAAGTTGATTGTGCTGGAGGGAGCTGACGGCGTGGGAAGGTCCACGCAGATAAAGCTGCTGCGCCGCTGGCTGGAAGATGAAGGCTACGCGGTATCCGATACCGGCCTCACGCGTTCCACGCTGACCGCTTCGGGCCTGGAAGCGGCAAAAAGCGGCCACACGCTGGGACCTCTGACCTTAAGCCTGTTCTACCTGGCGGATTTTGCTGACCGCCTGGAAAACTTAATCATTCCGGCGCTGCAGGCCGGTTTTATCGTGCTCTCCGACCGGTACTTTTACTCTGTGATGGCAAGAGACGCCATTCGCGGCGTGGATAAGTCCTGGTCCCGTCAGCTTTATGGCATTGCCCTGAAGCCGGACCTGATTCTTTACATGAAGGCGGATGTGCCTGTATTGGCGCAGCGCCTGATTCACGGCCGGGGCCTGAATTACTGGGAAGCCGGGATGGACCTGCATCTGGCAGACAATATGTACGACAGCTTTTTGGCATACCAGACTTTGCTTACCAAGGAGTTTGATGAGCTGGCTCTGGCGTACAACTTTATTACCGTCGACGCGAACCAGAATCCAGAAGCGATTTTTGAGGAATTGAAAATTCATATTTTGGAGCTGCTTCACAACCGTCTGACCAAGACGAAAAAACCAAAATAAACCAGCCGATTATTACCCTGAGAGCGCTGGTGACACCCGGAGGAAGGAAGGGAAACGATGACCGCGGCTGCTGACGCAATTACAGTTTACGGCGCAAAAATCATCAGCCGGCATGCCGCTGCGATGACAGCGGAAATGGATGGGGTGCGCAAAGCGGAGGACATTGAGTATATCCACCGCATGCGCGTGGCGACGCGCCGCATGCGCAGCGCCCTGACCATATTCAAACGCTGCTTTCCCAAAAAAGAGTTTAAAAATATTGACCGTGACGTGCGCAAAGTGACCCAGGCTCTGGGTGAAGCGCGCGACCTGGACGTTCAACTGGCTGTGTTGCGCGAAGCAGAGGGGCAATTTAACACGCCCAGGCTGCTGCCGGGCCTGAAGCGCCTGGAACTTCGTCTGACTCAGAAGCGCGCGGAAGCTCAGCAGCATGTCATCAGCGCGATGGACCAGCTTTTGGCAGACCGTTTGCTGGAACGCCTGGAAAGCTGGTACGCGCCTTTGCTGGCAGCGTCGGAGGGGGTGTATCTCTACTCCCCGGCTCTGTACCAGCTGGCATTTGAAAGCGTGCAGGTCCGCCTGAAAGAACTCCTGGGTCATGTGCCATTTATCAGCGACCCGAATAATGTGCTGGAGCTGCACGCCATGCGCATCAGCGCCAAGCGGCTGCGTTACACGCTGGAAGCGTTTGACGACCTGTTCAGCGGCCGCCTCAAGCCGTACATCTCCATCGGACGAAAGCTTCAGGACCAACTGGGCTTTATTCACGACCTGGACGTCTGGATTCAGTTCGTGCCGGCCTTTATTGAGGAAGAGCGCGGGCGCATCGCGGGCTACTTCGGCAGCGACAGACCGCTTAAGCGCCTGCTGCCCGGCTTGCTTGCTTTCCAGAATTCCCGCCGGGAACTGCGCGAAGCCGCTTACGCCGATTTTCTGGTTTCCTGGTCGGAGATTGAAAGTGCAAAAACCTGGGACGAAATGATGCGCCTGCTGAATACCCCTATGGACCTTGAATCAGCGTTGCGCCTGCTGGAATCCGCCCGCGCGCAGGAAAAACCGGAACCGCAGACCGGCAGCCCGGCGGAGTCATCCTAAAAAGAACGCGGGCAGCGGTAATCCTGCTGTTCCGGGCTGCGGGCAAAGCGGCGGCAGTTAAGCCGCGTCTAATGATTTATCCCATTAGTGGTGGTTTTTTCGCCAGCCGTGCTGAGGGGGCAAGTCTAGGAGGCAGCTGCTCCCTGGGGACAGGTACTCTGAACAGCGGCGTCGTTTCTTCGCTTTGGAGATGAACGTAGCGCGGCAGAACTCTGACCGGCGAACCAGAAGCCACTGACGTTAAGAATGCTCTGCTATGACGCGGGGCGCGTTCTCCAGTCAGCGGGATTGAGGATAATCCCGCGCGGCGCGCCGTTCCATTCGGAGCAGCAGCAGGTAATTGATAAATCCTATGATGACCATCGCAATAAAAAGGATAAGGTAACCTGTCCGCCAATTCGCCGGGCCGACAATCATCGTGAATTCGGACATGCCGCCAATGCCGGAAATCAGCGTCAGGGGCATAAAGATAGTCGTGATGAGCGTCAGACGGCGCATGATGGCATTGGTGAGATTGGAAGCCTCTGCCATCTTGTTGCTGATGAGCGAGAGGTGAATCTCCATCAGGTTGGTCACCTGTTCTCGGGCGTTCTCCGCGATTTCGTAGTACTTGGAAAGATGATCGTAAACATCGCGGAAATAAATCAAAGATTTTTCCGCCAGAAAAGGGCTGTCCTTCCGCACAAGTTTTCCCACCAGCTCGCGCTCATGGAACAGCGATTTTCGGATAAGCTGCAGGTCGCGCCGCGAATCCATCAAAGAGCCCAGGTTGTAGCTGGAGGCGTCTTTAAGTATCGCGTCCTCGTCGTCATCAAGCTTTTCTTCAATTTTCTCAACCGCGATTAGCTTCCGGTCCACAATGGTATCCACGACCTGATGCAGCAGGTACGATGGGCCCAGGCGAACGGTGTCCATATCCCGAACGATAGACGCTTCCAGCGCGGATAAAATCGGGGTTCCGTCGGCATCCCGGTTGCTGGCGGTAATCAGGAAACGCTTGCTGATGAAAACGTCCAGCTCATGCCCCAGCAGTCCATCCGGGCTTTGTTCGAAAGCCGTAAAGGTCATGAACGAATAAGTTGGAAAGAGGTCAAGTTTGGGGAGCTGGTCTCCATTCAGGCAGTCTTCGATGGACAGGGGGTGAATGCCAAGAACGCTGTCTAGCTCTTCCAGGGATTCCGCGGTCGGGTCGATATAATCCAGCCAGACATAGCCTTCATCGCCGGCAAAGGCGAGCGCGTCCGTCAGCCCCGCTGCCCTGTGCAGCGTACCGGACCTGGTGATGGTGAAGTAGCGGTTTTCTGGTTTATTCATAAAGCCTTCCTTATTTCGTATTTCCGGGCCGAGGCAGCCCATCCTCTGGCGCCTGATAGCGCGCGAACCTGTTCAATTTTTCACCTGAAGCGCAATTTGACCAGGGGCGCAAAGGGATTCCACTCCAATAGCCGGGCAAAGCGCAAGGCCGAAAGGCGTTTGCCGGCCTGAATTTGGCGGCGTTTCCGGCAGATTGCGGGCAGCCCCTTCAGAGCTTCCCGCTTGGCACGGGCGATTGTGCTGCCGCGGCCGGTGAGGGCGGCGGCCAGCAGGTATGCCAGGTTGACCAGCGCGTGGGCGGGCAGAAGCAGCCAGAAAAGCGCGCCCGGCATGTTCTTGACATAGGTCCAGATGATATTGCGGTGGGAGTGCCGCAAAGCGAACTCGCTGCGCGCGGAGGTGCTGCCCGAACCCACATGCCGGACAACTGCCTGGGGCAGGTAAAAACACGGGTAACCCAACAACCGCAGCCGCAGGTCCAGGTCGACATCTTCCAGGTACGCGAAAAAGTCTTCATCAAAGCCGCCAACTTCCCGGAACGCGGAAAGTGGGTAAGCGCTGGCAGCGGCGCAGGCGCTGATTACCTCGCGCTCTGCCGGCCAGGCTTTTTCCAGCGGCTGCCCGTGGGCTTTCCGCCACGCCAGCCCGCTGGCGGCATAGACGTTCCACTCCCCGTCCAGGCAGGTCGGGTCGTCCGCTTTCAGCTGGCGCGAGGCGAAACACGCACCGGGGTGCCTGCGCGCCGCCGCGCGCAGTTCTGCCAGCCATTCCGGCTGCGGGAAGGCGTCCGCGTTGAGCAAAACCAGATACTCCCCGCGCGCGGAGCGGGCAGCCAGATTGTTCCCGCCGGCAAAACCCAGGTTGTTTTCAGAACGCAGGAGCCTAAGCGGGAGCAGCGGGTGCTCGGCGAGCGCTTCGGCGCTGAGCGGTTCAGGCGAGCCGTTATCCAGAAGAATCAGTTCGAAATCCCGGCAGGTTTGCTGTTCCAAAGCGTCGAGGGCCGGGGCAAGGAAGCGCTCGCTGTTCCAGTAGAGCATCACGACGGAAAAGAACGGCGCGGCTGCTGTGTCCGGAAGCGTCTCGGGGTCGGCAGGGTTTTTCATAGGCTATGGTAGTATTATAATTTAGGAATAATTCAGGTGACTAAGGATGCTGTCTTGACCAGCCCAGCCAAACCGCTTTACGATTCTGCCGCACACGCCTTTCCCGCTCTTTCTGAGTTGAAGGAGTTGCGGCATTACCGCTTTTTACTGTTCCAGTTAATCCGACGCGATTTAGTGGCGCGTTATAAACGCTCCATCCTGGGGGTTGCCTGGACGATGCTGAACCCGCTGGGCACGATGCTCATCATGACGTTTGTGTTCTCCAACCTGTTCAAGTCCGTTGAGTCGTATCCGGTGTACATCCTCAGCGGTCTGATAGTATGGAATTTCTTCTCTCAGGGCACGAACGCCGCCATGGTCGGGCTGATTTGGGGCGGCAGCCTGATGCAGCGGATTTACCTGCCGCGCACCATTTTTGGCGTCTCAGCCATCGGCACAGCGCTGGTGAACCTGCTCATCGCGCTCATCCCGCTCACGCTGGTGATGCTGATTACCGGAACGCCCATTCCGCTGACCGTGCTGTTTCTGCCGGTGTCCATTCTGCTGCTTACCGCCTTCACGCTTGGTTTCGGGTTGATGCTTTCCGCCCTGGCAATTTACTTTCCGGATGTCGCGGAGATGTACCAAATCCTGCTGACTGCCTGGATGTACCTGACCCCCATTATTTACCCCGAAGAAATCATTCCCGAACGTTTTTTGGGTCTTTACCGCCTCAACCCTATGTATTGGATAGTGAAGCTGTTCCGACTGCCGATATACAACGGACGCATTCCCACCTTTTCCGAGGTGCTGCCGGCGCTGGCCTGGTCCATCGGTTTTTTGATTGTCGGCTGGCTCTTCTTCACTTCAAAATCGGATGAATATGCCTACCGAATTTAAACCGGGAGAAAGACCGCAAACCGCGCCCGAGGGCGAACCTATTGTGGTGCTGGAAAACGTCACTGTGCAGTACCGCGTGCCAAAGGAGCGCATTGGCACCTTTAAAGAATACGCCATCCGCGCGCTGCAGCGCCGTCTGGAGTTTGTGAACTTTCTCGCGTTGAAGGATGTGAACCTGACCATCTACCGGGGAGAAGTCCTCGGCATTATCGGCAATAACGGCGCGGGCAAAAGCACCATGCTCAAAGTCATTTCGCGCGTGCTGCGTCCGACCAAAGGGCGCGTGGCGCTCTACGGCAAAATCGCTCCTCTTTTGGAGCTGGGCGCGGGTTTCCATCCCGAGCTTTCTGGCCGCGAAAATGTGTACCTGAACGGGGCGCTGCTGGGTTACAACCAGGCGGAGATGGATGAAGTGTTCGAGAGCATCGTCGATTTTGCGGAACTGCGCGATTTTATCGACGCGCCGGTGCGCACCTACTCCTCGGGCATGTACGCCCGGCTTGGTTTTGCCGTCGCTACCGCCCGCGTGCCGGAAATCCTGATTGTGGATGAAATCCTCAGCGTTGGGGATGAATCCTTCCAGAAAAAAAGCAACGACCTGATGCAAAAATTTCAGCGGCAGGGCGCCACTGTGCTGATTGTCTCCCATAACCTGAACAAAATACAGGAAATGTGCCAGCGCGTGGCCTGGTTGAGCCGCGGAGAACTGAAAATGATAGGCGACCCCGCCCAGGTGGTGCAGGCTTACCGCGAAAGTACTCAGTGATATGCGTTTTGAACCCACTTCTATTCCAGATGTAAAGCTGTTTATTCCGCAGGTCCACGGGGACCAGCGCGGATTTTTTGCGGAAACCTTCCGGCAGGACGTGTTTGAGGCCGCCTGCGGAACTTACCGTTTCGTGCAGGATAACCATTCCGGTTCGAGGCGCGGCATTCTGCGCGGCCTGCACTACCAGATTCGGCACACGCAAGGGAAGCTTGTCCGCGCGGTGGCAGGCGAAATCTATGATGTCGCGGTAGACCTCCGCCAGGGTTCCCCCAACTTTGGACGTTGGGTGGGCATGCTATTATCCGCTCAGGATAAATATCAATTATGGATTCCGCCCGGTTTCGCGCACGGCTTTTATGTGCTCAGCGATTGGGCGGAAGTTTTTTATAAGGCTACCGATTACTACGCTCCCCAATGGGAACGAGGCCTGCGCTGGGATGACCCGGCGTTGGGCATTGCATGGCCGCTGCCGGAGGGAACCGCTCCGCTGCTTTCCGCGAAAGACGAGAACAATCCATGCCTGAGAGAGGCGGAAACTTTCCCCGCCGGCTGGAATATAGAAACACCCAGGGAGGAATGATGACGCGCAATGTGTTGGTCACCGGAGGCGCCGGCTTTATAGGCTCCAATTTTGTGCATTACCTGCTGCGGACAGACCCGGAAGTCCGCATCGTGACCCTGGACGCGCTCACTTACGCCGGCAGCCTGGAGAACTTGAAAGACCTGCCTGACCCCGCGCGCCACAGCTTTGTCCAGGGAGATATCGCCGACCGCGCCCTCCTGGACCGGCTATTCGCGGAATACGCGATTGATACCGTGGTGCATTTTGCCGCTGAAACGCACGTGGACCGTTCCATCCACGACCCTGGCATCTTTGTCCAGACAAACGTTTTGGGCACCTTCGCGCTGCTGGAGGCCGCACGCAAAGCCTGGCTGGTTGACAAAATTGTGCCTGTGGAACAGGCGCGCTTTCACCATGTCTCCACCGACGAAGTCTTTGGCACGCTCTCGCGCGAGGAGCCGCCTTTTGCCGAGAACACGCCCTACCAACCGCGCTCGCCTTATGCCGCCTCCAAAGCCTCCAGCGACCATTTCGTCCGCGCGTATCACATCACCTACGGGCTGCCTGTCAGCATCAGCAACTGCTCCAACAACTACGGGCCGCGTCAGTTCCCGGAAAAATTAATCCCACTAATGATTTTGAACGCCAGCACCGGCAAGCCCCTGCCAATATACGGCGACGGCATGCAAATCCGCGACTGGCTGTACGTGGACGACCACTGCGAAGCCATCTGGTTGGTGGCTACCCGCGGGCGCATGGGCGAAACTTACTGCGTGGGCGGGGATAACCAGCCGCCAAACATTGAAATCGTCCGCACTATCTGCCAGATTATGGATGAACTTCAGCCGAATTCCGCCTGGGCGCCGCATGAAAACCTTATTACCTATGTGGCTGACCGACCAGGGCACGACCGTCGGTATGACATCGATATCACCAAAATCAGGAACGAGCTTGGCTGGCAGCCGCGGCACACGCTCAAACAGGGGCTGCTGGATACCGTCGCGTGGTACCTGGGGCATCCGGAATGGGTGCGGACTATCACCCAAAACTCGGATTATAGCAGCTGGGTGCAGAAAAACTACAGCAACAGGAAGGGGTGAACATGAAAGGGATAATTCTGGCAGGCGGCAAAGGCACCCGACTTTACCCTCTTACCATGGCAGTTAGCAAACAGCTGCTGCCCGTGTACGACAAACCGATGATTTATTACCCGCTGTCCATGCTGATGTTGGCTGGCATCCGGGAAATCCTGGTCATCACCACGCCCGAGGAACAGTTTCTGTATCAGCGCCTGCTGCGGGATGGGTCCCAATGGGGGCTGACCTTTACCTACGCTGTCCAGCCTGTTCCGCGCGGTTTGGCGGACGCCTTTCTGATTGGCAGGGATTTTTTGGCGGGTGAGAGCGCCTGCCTGATACTGGGCGATAATATTTTCTTCGGGCACGGACTGCCGGAAGTGCTGCGCAGCGCTGCAGCTTTGAAGGAAGGCGCGGTGGTTTTTGCTTATCCAGTCCGTGACCCCGAGCGCTACGGTGTGGTGGAATTTGATGAGAACCGCAAGGCCGTCAGCCTGGAAGAAAAACCCGCCCATCCGCGCTCCAATTATGCTGTACCGGGCATTTATTTCTACGATTCGAACGTTGTCTCCTACGCGGAGCAGCTGAAACCTTCCCAGCGCGGTGAAATTGAAATCACGGATATCAACAAGCGCTACCTGAACGAGGGCAAACTGCAGGTTAAGGTGCTTGGCAGGGGCGTGGCCTGGCTGGACGCCGGCACGCATGAGAGCCTGCTGCAGGCCGCCATGTTCGTGCAGGCGGTGGAAGACCGGCAGGGCATGATGATTTCCTGCGTGGAAGAAATCGCTTATCGCATGGGCTTCATCGACCAGGCGAAACTGTTGAAATGCGCGGAAGAGATGTCCGGCAACGAATACGGACAGTACCTTCTGCGCTTTGTGAAAGGCCTTGAGGCGTGAGAAAAATTCTCCTGTTTGCCCGGCGCGGTCAGTTGGGATGGGAGCTGGAGCGAACGCTTGCTCCGCTGGGCGAAGTGCAGGCGCTGGATTACCCGCAGGTGGATTTTAGCAAACCGGAGGCGCTGCGCCAGCTGGTTCGCGACGCGCGTCCGGACATTATTGTTAATCCGGCAGCCTACACCGCCGTGGACCGGGCGGAGATTGAGAGCGACCTGGCGTTCCGCGTGAACGCGCAGGCGCCGGCTGTGCTGGCGGAAGAAGCTTTACGGCTGCGCGTGCCGCTGGTGCACTATTCCACGGATTATGTCTACGACGGCACGAAAGGCAGCTCCTACGTAGAAACGGATGAAACCGCGCCCCTGAACGTGTACGGCAGCAGCAAGCTGGCAGGTGACCAGGCGGTCACATCGGTGGGCGGGGCGCATATCATCCTGCGCACCAGCTGGGTTTATTCCATGCGCCAGGGTGGTTTCGTCACCAAGGTGCTGAAGTGGGCGCGCGAACAGGAAGTCCTGCGAGTGGTGGATGACCAAGTCAGCGGACCAACTTCCGCGCGCATGCTGGCAGAACTCACCGCGCTGCTTCTGGCAGGCGCGGGCTCAGACCCATTTGCCTGGCTGGCAGAGCGCGCTGGCGTGTATCACTGCGCGGGGGACGGCGCTTGCAGCCGCTATGCCTGGGCGCGGGAAATTCTCAGGCTTGACCCGCGGCCTGAGGAACAAAAAGTGCGCGAGCTTGTGCCCGCCAGCAGCGCGGAATTCCCGACCCCGGCGGCGCGTCCGCTGGTCACCGCTCTGGATTGCGGCAAGCTGGAGCACGTTTTTGGGCTGCGCCTGCCGCCCTGGCAGACAGCTCTGAAACTGGCATTGGAGGCCTGCTGAAAAAACAAAAAACGCGCTGAAACCCTGCGCGTTTTTTCAAACAACACACATCAAGGTTGAGGAAGTCAATGGCATCGTTTCATTACCTGCGGCGGAAGGCGCGTCAGCTCGCGGCTCGTGTGTTTCCTGGCGTGCTGGATGCTCAGCTGAGGCTCATCAGGGATTCCGGGTATTTTGACCCTTTCTGGTACGCGCAGAACAATCCGGATGTGGCCGCGCGGGGCGTAGACCCGCTGCGGCATTACCTGCTGTATGGCGGTTGGGAGGGGCGCAGCCCGGGCCCGAAGTTTGACAGCCTGGGCTACCTGGAGAGCAACCCGGATGTGCGCGCCGCCGGAATTCATCCCCTGGTGCACTACCTGGCGCACGGCCGGGCGGAAGGCCGTTCTCCCTACGGCGCCGCGCGGGAGGCAGAGCTGAAGGCCCACATGCGCGCCATTCAGGAGCACTACATCCGCGTGTTCGGACAGCCGATAAACTTCCGGAACCCCACGCGGTTCATGGAAAAACTGCAGGTTTATAAGCTTGTTTTTCGCAATCCTATCATGCACACCTTCGCGGATAAAGCCGCGGCGAAAGAATTGGTCGGAAAAATCATTGGTAAAGAGTACATTGTGCCGTTGATTGGTGTCTACGACCGCTTTGAGAACATCCCCCGCGAAAAACTCCCCAACCAGTTTGTCATTAAAGCCAACCACGGCTCGGGCTTCACGATAATCTGCCGGGATAAAGCCAGCTTTGACTGGGACAGGGCGGCCAATGAGGCGAACGGTTGGCTGGGCTACGACTTCTTCGGGCGCTTTTGGGAGTGGTGCTATTTTGGCATCAAACCTAAGCTGGTGGTGGAGGAACTGCTGCTTGATGAAAACGGCAAAATACCTCCGGACTGCAAAATTCACGTGACCGACGGCAAGGTGTGCGAGGTTCAGTACATCTTCGACCGCTTTGACGGCAACCAATCAACGGTACACATGACCCCGCAGTGGGAACGGCTGAATTTTTCCATCAACGTTCTTCCGCATACCGCTCCATTTGACCGCCCGCCGCAGACAGACCTGATGATGGAACTGGCCGAAAAGCTTGGGAGGGGTTTCCCGTTTGTGCGGGTGGATTTCATGCTGTGCAAAGGGCGCGTTTATTTCGCGGAAATGACCTTCTACCCGAGCGGAGGGTTTGGCGTGATTACTCCCCCAGAGTGGGATGAGATACTGGGAGAGCGCGTCGCGCTCAGCGGCCGCTATGACCCCGATTACTTTGGGCGGCTGTCTGATGAAGTATTCCGGGAAATGGCTCTGGCACCTGATATCGAACCGCCTGCCCCCGCGCCTATGGACCTCTCTGTTCAAAACATGGAATCAGAACCCCTCAGAGCGCTTATTTTTACTCACAGCGGGGCGATGGGCGGCGCCGAACGCAGCCTGCTGGAACTTGTGCGCGAACTGACCAAAAATCACGGCGTTTCCTGCATGGTGGTGCTGCCCTGCAGCGGGCCGCTGGAAACTGCCCTGCAGGAAACAGGCGCGCGAACACTCATTGCCCCGCTCAGCTGGTGGTGCGCGCTTACGCAGGCGGAATTGGACCAGAATCCTGCCAACCTGGCGTTTACCGGCGCCTGGCTGCGAGAGAATCTGTCTGTGCTCAAGGATTTCGCCCCCCACGCAGTTATCACGAACACTTTGGTAACGCCCTGGGGGGCTGTGTGCGCTTTCCTTTTTGACAGGCCGCACATCTGGCTGGTGAACGAATTCGGCTCTCTCGACCATGGACTGCTGTTTCAGCTTGGGCTGGAAAAAAGCCTGGAGTTCATCGCGCGCAGTTCGGAGCGGGTGCTGACCCGCTCCAAAGCCATCCAGCAAACGCTTTTTCCGGGGTTGGCAGCGCCAAAAGTGGAAACTGTATACCGTTATATCCCCCCGCCCAAAGCAGAAGACCTGATTCCCGCTGAGGGCGCGCCTGGTTTCGAAAATCCGCAGGCATTCAAGCTCTTATTAAGCGGGACAATCTCGGAAGGCAAGGGTCAGGAAGACGCGGTGCGCGCGCTGCGGCTGCTTCTGGACCGAGGCTGCGGCCCGCTGGAACTGCTGATGCCAGGCGGCGCGCACCCGGAGTATCTGGCCCGGCTGCAAACGCTTATCAAAGAACTTGGGCTGGAATCGTCCGCGAAAATCCTTTCATTCCAGAACAAGATTCACGCGCTCGCGTATCAGGCGGATGCCGTGTTGGTCTGTTCCCGCATGGAAGGACATGGGCGGGCGTGCCTGGAAGCGATGCAGTTGAAAAAACCGGTGATTGGAACGGCCGCCGGCGGCAACCTGGAAATGATTCATGATGGCGAGACGGGTCTGCTCTATCCGCCCGGAGATATTGGCGCGCTGGCAGCCCAGATTGAGCGCCTGATGAAAGACCCGGGCTTGCGGGCGCGCCTGGCCGAAGCCGGCTTTGCTCACGTCAGCCGGGAATTTAGCGAGGAAAAATTCGGCGGGCGCGTTCATGCTATCCTTCGCAGCCTCTCCAGGCGCGAAGTAACCTGGACCGAGGACCTGGAACACACTCTGACAGCCCTGACCGGCCGGGAGTTTACCGATTACGTCTGCCGGACCATCGCGGTCAATAAAGCCCTGAAGACGCCGCCGCAAATCCGCTGAGGCGTTTTCCGGCGCCGGACGGCTATAATAAAGATATCCGCAAATTAATTCCGACAGGAGCCAGCATGGCAGTGACGCGCGTCGCCTTTTTTACCTACAGTCCCGTGGAATCCGCGCTGGAGTTGTACCGCTTTATCTCCCCGCTCAAAGCGGCAGGAATCGAGCTCGTTCAGGGAGTGGTGGATGGAGAGGTTAGGCCTGAACGCATCGCCGCGGTGGATTTGGTATGCTTTCAGCGCGATTTTTCCCGCCACTTCAAAGCTTACCAGGACCTCCTGACCGAAGCGCACGCGTGTGGGGTTCCGGTGGTTTTAGACCTGGATGATAACTTGCTGATGCTGCCCCCGGACCATCCGGACAGGCTGGCGGGGGATTTTGCCGACAGCCTGCCAGCCCTGCTGCACGCCCTGCTCAGCGCGGACGCGCTGACCGTCACCACGCCTGTACTGAAACAGGCGCTTGGCGCGTTCAACCCGAATATCGTGGTGCTGCCCAATTACCTGGACGCGGACCTGTGGCAGTTTCAGCAGCCTGTCAAACGCGAAGAAGGCGCGTCTGTGAATATTCTTTTCATGGGCACCCCCACGCATTACCCGGACCTGAACGGAATTGCCGAGGCGCTGCGCGGTACGGCAAAACGCTACGGCAGCGGGGTGCGTTTTACTTTTTTTGGCGCTCAGCCGCCCGAAGGATTGGCGGATTTAGCGCAGGTGGATTACCGCCCGGTGCGCAGCTATGATTACCGCCGGTTCCAGCAGGAATACTGCCAGATGGAAGCGGATATCGCGCTTGCCCCACTGGCGGACAATCCATTTAACCGCTGCAAGAGCGGGATTAAATTTTTCGAGTATTCTGCGCGGGGTTTGGCGGGGGTGTATGCCGCGCTGCCTCCCTATGCCGCCGCGGTGCGCGACGGCGAAAACGGGTTTTTGGCCGCGGACCAGCGCGAATGGGAGCGCAAGCTTGGTACTTTGATTGAAAATCCTGACCTATGCCTGAAAATGGCCGGCCGCGCCCAGGAAGACATTCGCCAAAACTGGCTGATACAGAATCACGGGCAGGAATGGCGGCAGGCCTATGATGAAATTGCCGGCCGGGGAGTAACAAGGGCTGCAAACGATGCCCCTATCAAGCAGGCCCTTGCCGCGGCTGCGCAGCAGCTGGACGAGCTGCGCGCCCTGACTAAAAGCCGCTATGCCAAAATGGGCGAGGACCTGGCCCTTCAGCACGCCGAAATCCTGCAGCGCGGGGAACAGCTTGAAACCCTGCGAAATGAGGTGCAGGGGAGAGACGTCCAGATAGAAGCTTTGCGTAATGAGATTCTGTTCAAAGACGGCCAGATTGGAGCTTTGCGGGACGAAGTGGTGGGATATGCCAACAGCAGAAGCTGGAAACTTACCCGCCCGCTGCGCGCTCTGAATCGTTTTTTTTCGCGCCTGGGTAGGAGGTGACGCAGGCTCTTCCTCAGGCTACCAGGTCCCGCCCGCAGTAGTAATCATCCAGAATGATGCTGGAAAGCAGCGCGATTTCTGCCTTGGACTGGTTGGTCAGGAAAGCGTCCATCAGAGATGCAGCCACCGTGGTGGACGGACGAAAATCGGGCAGCAGGTTCTGACGAATTTCCCGCAGGTCAGCTGTGTAGTGCAGCGCGCCGGCCAGGATTTGTTCCCGGATTTCTGACGGCGCTAATTCTTCGGCAAGCAAGGGGCGATAATGCCCGACCGCCTTACCGGCGACGATCTCATAGTATTCTATTTGTGGGTCGCTGCAGCTGAGCAGCTTTTCCAATTCAAAACTGCGCAAGAACAGCAGAGGCGCACTGACATTTGGATCAATCTGGTCTCCAAAACAACCGCGCAGTATTACGTCGTAGCGCTTGCTGACCGCGTTCGCGCGGTTTTCGGTCAGCATGTAATACCCGTGCACTGGTTTTAAAAGGATTTTGTTCAGATGCCCCTGCACAGTTCCGCCGTAACCGATATCCACCACCGCGGGCTTGCTCTCCTCTGCCAGGCCGGCGTTTTGAAGGTACAAGCGCATGGCTTCCCGTTCTGTTTGTGCCTGATGCATGATATCTGGCTCCAGGCTCCGCAGAGCGTCACCCAGCTTGCCGATATTTTTGTTTTGGATTTCGATCAGCGTATCCGCGGAAAATCCGGTTTCATGCTGCAAAGCCTGCCATTTTTCCTGGCTGGGGCTGATGCCGTAGCGCGTCTGTAGCAGTTTGCCAAAGGTGTTCGGGAAGTAAGTGGTGCGGGCAATATCCAATATTTCTTCAAATGAGGAAAGGGCAGCCATGCTGCTGCTGCGGCGGGAAAGCACCAAATAATGGGAGCGCGGCGCGCCGGGCAGGCCTTCCACCCAGGCATCATAGACCGCCTTCATCATCTTGCCTTCGCGGGAGAGAAAATACAAGCTGTCAATCCCATCGGCGCGGGCCTGCTCGCACAGCCACTGCGAGAAGCTCACCAGCAGCGGCCCCACCAGGCTGTAGCCCCAATTCTCCGGGCTCACCTGGAATAAGCTGACCGGGTCATACCCTGGGTAGCATATTTCAGAATAATTATGCAGGATGACCTGCCCCAGGCTGAGCGCCTCGTCCAGGTCGGCCTGCTTTTCGATCTCATCCACAAGCTTAGACAGGCGGGGGTTTCCGCGCGCCATTTCCACCGGCCGCAGCACTGGCACCCCCCGCGTTCCTTGCTCCCAGGGGATTTGAATATCTGACCGCTCATTATCGCCAAGCATCACCAGGTCTTCTGGCTGGATGTGATAACTCTGACGCACCAGTTCATAAAGCTGACCGCTGTCTTTGCGCACGCCTTCCGCGTTGGAAACAAAGAGTCTGTCCCAGCCTTCCACGCCCGCCTTTGCCAGCATACGTTCCACAGTTGTTTTGGGCAGAGAGGTATCTGTTATCAGGGCTACAGGCTTGCCTGAGGCCAATGCCGAACGGAACAACCGGACGCCCTCTGCGCGCGGCTGGACGCTCGCGCTTTCCACGGCTTCCTCAAGCTCGCGCAGGCCGGCCAGTTCCTCAGCTTCAAGATGGGTCAGTTCCCCCAGGCGCGCGTAAATCTCTTCCAGGCCGACGTCGGCGCCTTTCCGCGCGCGGGCCTGAGCTTCAGCTTCGGCGCGATATCTGAGGAATAGCTCTGCGGCCCTGGAAGAACTGCGCCGCGCCACTATTTTCTTGGTGAATTCCGGGTCGAGCAGCGGTTTGGAGAGCAGCGTATCAAAGACATCGAAACCAATCAGTTTTTCGCGGCCGTCTATCAGCAAGGATGCTACGTCCTCAAAGCGGCGCGGGATGACCTGATCCAGGCGCCATGAGGACCAGCTTGGATGTTTTTTGTCCTTCAGGACGGCCAGCTGAAAGCCCTGGTCCACAACACACACGCCCAGCATCCGTTCCAGCGTGTGCGCCAGCGTGCCGTCTGTCTGACCGCTTTCCGGCGGGAAATCCTCCAGAGTGACCCCAGCGTTGAAGAGAGGGGCAAGCGCTTCGGCGCGCGCCCAGAACATGGAGCCCGCCGGGAAGTCAAAATACCCGCGCGGGAGAGCCTTCAGACCCAAGGCGCCGGCCCAGCGTTCAGCCAGTGCGCGGTTTGCCAGCCAGGTATGCGCCTGGTAAAGCACCAAATGATAGGTTTGCGGATACACCATGCCATAAGGGACTTCGTCGGTAAGCAGGTTGAAGATTTGCTGAATCCTATCACTGCTTCCCAGCAATTCACGCAGCAGGTACTCCCGCCAACCCTCTGTTGCGCCTTCGTTATAAAGCGATTTTTTGGTGTGAAAGTGCGCGACGATATCATATTCCCGCAGCTGCGGACCAAACGCGACCACAAAGGGGCAGAGGTCGCGCCCGCGATTGGGCACAACTTTGATTGTCAACTTGCGCAGATTAGTCCGGCCTGCAAAAGTTTCACGGCAGGCCAGCGCCGCGGCTTCGTTGATGACCGAGATGAACAGGTCGTATTTAAACGGCATGTTGTTCAGATAAGACGCGAATTCCGGAATCAAATCCTCATAGAAGATGTGAACATGGACCGCGATTTTTCCGGAAAAGTCTGTCAGGCGCGGAACAGCGTCCATATCCACCATACTGCCTGGAACAAAACCAACAGCATCCGGGCTTTGCGTGAGCGCGGCGCGCGAACGCTGGAGAAGCTCAGGGAAGCGGGACATCAGGAATCCGCGCAGTCTGGCGCGTTGGGCTGGAGTCAGCGGCAGACGGAAGTACAAGCGGCGCAGTGTTTTTACCAAAGTGCGCGAGGATGGATGGGAGCTTGCCTGCCGGCGGATGGGCAGCGCGGATTCTTTGGGCGGGCGCCCTTCTTTTTTACCGAAGCGCACATAATGCAGCAGGGGATTTGTGCCCGACTGCCGGACGTCCGGGTTGTTTTGCAGGTAAAAGCTGGTGCTGAAGCGGGAGGAAGGGTCGCGCCCTTCTTTCCACCCAAAGCGCAAATAATGCCGCAGCGGGTCGATATCCGCGCGCCGCACGTCGTCGTTATGCAGCAAATAGTAGCGTGCGTCAAACTCACCGCTGCGGGCAACCTTTATCTGTTCAATCCAGTGCTTTGGGTTCATCAGCGTTTTAAAAGCGTTTATTCACCGGTGATTTTACTTGCATGCTCAGATTCTACTACAAGCAATGGATGCGGCGTTCCAGCGGCGTATGCGCAGGCAGTATCCGCATGCTTGTTAACTGTCTCCGCTGAATGTATTGTTATAATTAAGCCATTGGAAGTCCTTGCCAGGTAAACTGCCTCGTTCCAGGCTGAAGTGCGCCATAATAAAGGGTCAAAATTGCAGCAAAAGTTAATTTCCATCGTTGTTCCGGTTTTTAATACCGAAAAATATGTTGAACGCTGTCTAAGCAGCCTCGTCAATCAAACATACTCCAACCTTGAAATCATTGTCGTCAACGACTGTTCCCCCGGCAATATTGAGGAGATGCTTCAGCCGTGGTTGCGCAAGGACGAGAGAATCCGCTACGTCAGGCATGAAGTCAATAAAGGCCTGTTCCAGGCAAGGTTAACCGGCGCCGACCTTGCCCAGGGCGTGTATATCGCCTTTGCCGACAGTGATGATTACGTCAGCAGCAATTTTTACTATGGGCTGCTGCGCAGCGCGGAAAAGCATCAATCCGACATCGCGATTGGCCAGACAGTCATCCAAAAGCAAAACGGGGACAAAATTCGCTATACCCTGCACGATGCTTCGTTCAATTTTGACCAACTGAGCGGCAGGGAAGTGCAGGAACGCTATTTCGGCCAGAAAGGCCACTGCTATTCCTGGCATACCATCTGGAATAAACTGTATAAAAAAGAACTGTGGGACCGCTGCCGACCTTATTACGGGCAGATAACCGGCCACTTAATCATGACTGAGGATCTCGCCTTTTCGGCGCCGCTGTTTTATTTTGCAAAGAAAGTAAGCACCGCGAAGGACGACTGCTATTTTTATTGCGAGAACACCTCCGCTGCCACGAATGTAGAGAAGATTAGTCTCGAGCGTTTCAGTAAAAATATCCACGATTTAAAGCAATCTTTCGATTTCTGCGAAAACTTTCTGACACAAGTTGGGTCCCCCGAAAGCTACCGCGATGATTTCCGGCAGTTTCGCGATAAATACGCGCGCATCTGGGGAAGCCTGGGAGAGCTTGTTTTTACAGGAATCGGACAGCACAAGGTCAGAAAATTGATGGAGGAATTTGCTCCGGGGTGCGATATTCACAGGGACCCCGACGATTTCTTTTTTGAAAGCCTGCAGTCGCCGTGGAACGAAAGCCTGGAAAAAATCAAACTTCAAATCCGGGATGACCAGTGCGAGGTTGTCAGCTTCGATATCTTCGATACCGCGGTATACCGGCCGCTGTATCACCCGACCGACCTTTTCTATCTAATGGATAAGAAATTTGAGGCGCTTGCTCCCTCAAAAATCTCTTTTCACGAAATCAGGACTGTTGGGGAGGAGGAAGCCCGCCGTAAGTACGGCGAAAAACACCCCTCCTTTCAGGACGTAAAGATAGAAGAAATCTATCAGTCCATCGGCGAATACTTCGGACTCGCTGAGGACGTCACCCTGGCGATGCTGGCTGAAGAAAAACGGCTGGAAATCGCGCTGTGCCGCCCCAGAAAAACTGCGAAAGAGCTCTATGATTTTGCCCTCCTTTGCGGAAAAAAAGTAATCTTCACGTCCGATATGTACCTTGATGAGGAGACGATTCGGGCGGTTCTCTCCCAATGCGGTTATACGGAATACGAGCAGCTCTACCTTTCATCCTCCTATCGGCTGACTAAACATCAGGGAGACCTCTACCGCGCTGTTTTGAAGGACATTAAGGTAAAAGCCGCTAATATTTTACATATCGGAGACAACCTTCAGAACGATGTGACCAACGCGCGGAAATATGGGATAGACGCGGTGCATTTCCCAAGAGCGCTGGATGTATTTGAGAATAAAATCGCGGAAGCACCGACAGGAGGCTGCTCCACAGTCGCGCAGCTTGCCGGTGGAGCTGTCGTCGACCCGCAGGCGCTGACCGACTCTCTGGGATACCGGACGATGATTGCTTTGATTGCCAACCGTTATTTTGACAATCCTTTCCGCGGTTTTGACCCACAGACTGACTTTAACGCTGACCCGTACTTTATCGGGTATTATCCCTTGGGCATGCACCTGTTTGGATTAACCAACTGGCTTCAGCATTCCTTAAGCGGCCGGAGCTACCAAACAGTGCATTTTTTGGCGAGAGACGGCTACCTTCCGATGAAGGCCTACGAAATTTTCGAGAACTTTGGTACGCCTTTACCCGCGGCGCAGTATGCCTGTGCCTCGCGCAAAGCCCTCATGCCGGCCATTGTTTCCGACCGTATGGATTTCTTTGATTTGCCGGTTGAGTACCGCAATCACAGCCCAAAAACGCTCCTGAAGGTTCTGAAATTCTGTGCCAGGGATGTTAATGAAACGGAAATTGAAGCGCAGTTGAGTGCCGCCGATATTCCATACCAAAAGGTATTTGAGCGGATGGAAGAGTACCGCCGCTTTCTGAAGTATTTCCTCGCGAATTTGTATTCATCGGAAAAGCACCGGCAAGCGTATGAAGAGGCGAAGCCTTACTATGCCGGTTGGAAAACAAATGCCGACGCAGCCTTTGACATGGGATACAGCGGAAGAATTCAGGAAGCGATTTGCCGGCTGGCGGGTCAGCCTATCCACGTGTTCTTTGTGCACCGCGACGAAGTGCGCGCGCCCATGCTGGAACGAAAAAGCGGCTTTCACGCCGAATGCTTCTATGATTTCACGCCGACAATGAGCGGGTTAATTCGCGAGCATCTGTTTTCGGAAGCCGGCGGGTCTTGCATCGCTTTCCGGCAGGAAAATGGTCAGGCCGTTCCGGTCATCGAGGAGGAAGAGAAAAAGTACCCGGACCGTTTTATTGTTGAGCAGATTCAGCGCGGGGCGTTGGATTTCTGCCGGGATTTCCTGGAGATTTTTGGCGGCTATCTGTCCTGGCTTCCGTTTAAAAATCTGGAGCTTTCGCTTCCGTTCGAAGGCTACCTGAGCAATATGAAAGACGCGGACTGCCGACTCTTCAAAGCGTCCTATTTTGAGGATACGGTTTACGGCGCAAAAGCTTCCATCAATATCTATGATTTTCTGAGAGCGCAATACGCCCGCGTGGTGAGGCCTGATCTGAGCGGACCGGACATGGTCAATCGCCTGCTCTACAAGCGCGGAAAGCTGACGAAATTGCTTGGTTATATCCTCTTTGACCGCGTAACCTTGAAGGAAAAAGTTAAAAAACGGTTGGCCAACCATAACTTTCTGCTGCGCGTGACTACCAGGGCTTATCAGGTATGGAAAAAATTGAAGCGCGGACGCTCTTAACTCGGATTCGCGCGGGAAGCGTCTGCTTCAAATCCTTTGGGTTTTCCTTTCAATAACCGAAAACCCGGGACTGGTCCTTCAGCGCTCATCGGAAAACCTGGTGATGCCACCGCTGACTGCTTGAAGTTATAATAATAAGAACACTTTTGCGTTTGACCCGGCACGAGCAATTCATGGATGCTATTCCGCGAGCGAAATCTGCAACAAACCATTCATCCGTCAGTGAGCGCCTGATTCTGGCAGCGCTGCTGCTTGCTTTCGCGGTTTGCGCGGGGTTGTTGGCTTTTTCTCTGAAAGAAGGCATCGTCCCGGATGAGAAAGCGCACTTTATCTTTGCCAAACATTACGCCAGCACCTGGGGAATACCTCCGGACGCGCCCGAAACCTACGCGCAAGGCTGGTACATCGCGCATTACCCCTTCCTCTACCATTGGCTCTCCGGGCGGGTCATCAACCTCACGCGGTTTCTGGCGCCTGCCGCTTCGGACCGGGCGCTGCTCGTGGTTTTGCGCCTGACCAGCGTCTTGTACGCTGTCGGAACGCTTCTCTTTACCTACCTGCTGTCCAGAGAGCTTATCCGCAAAAAGTGGTGGCCGCTACTGCCGGCCTTTTTGCTGGCAAATACACTGATGTTCGCCTTGTTAGCCGGCGGCGCGAACTACGATAACCTGACCAACCTGCTGTGCACCGCGGGGCTTTATTTCCTGATGCGCGCTTTTCTTGGACGGGATTTTTTCCTCAACAGCCTGGGCTGGCTCATCTGCATTTGCCTGGCGTGTCTGGTCAAATTCGCGGTGCTGCCCCTGGCCCTGCTCACTTTTCTGGCCTGGCTCGGGTTCACCATTTGGAAACGCAAGAGCTTGTTCCCGCTGCCAAAGTGGAGTGCGGGAAGAGTCGTTCTGCTTGGCCTGGCAGTGCTGCTGGTGCTGGGCAACCTGGCACTCTACGGATATAACCTGATCGTGTTCCGCGAAGTGCTGCCCGACTGCGAAGACATGTTCCAGGCGGCACAGTGCGCGCTCAGCCCGTATCACAACCGCCTGGAGGAATTGGGACTGCCGGAAAAACTGACCATCTCGGAAAGCATCCGGCAGGGATACCCGGACCCGCTGGAATATCTGATAGGGCAGTGGTTTAGGGACATGCTTACCAAGACCTACGGCATCCTTGGTCATAAGTCTTACTACCCAGGGCATATCATCACGTTTTACCAGCTTTTTTATCTGGGGATGTTCCTTTTGGCAGCCCGCTTCTGGCAGAAGCCGGGTTTCGCCATCTGGAGCGCGGTGGGCATCATTACCGGATTTGTGCTGGCGGTGTTTATTGTGAATTTTGAGAGCGAGCTGACCTACGGTTTCAAACAAATCTCGCTGCAGGGGCGTTACCTTTTCCCGGTCATCGCGCTGTTCTACGCGCTGACCGCCTACACGCAAAGCCTGGTGAAGCCCAAATTCCTGCAGGTGGTGCTGGTGGTGATAAGCTGCGCGCTGTTCATTTTCGGCGGCCCGCTCAAGTTTCTGACACTTGCCGACAAGGCCTTTGCCGGCTGGTTTTTACCATAATCAGGCGTTTTGCTTTCCGGTTCCCTCACAAAAAACGCGGTTTTCCCGCGTTTTCTTGATTTCCCGGCATGATGCGGACTCTTCCGCCCGGGTTATTCGCTTTTATCGTCCTCTTCGGATTTCTGTTCGGCTTCCAAGTGTGTTTCTTCGCGGGATGCCGCCAGGCTTTTCTTCTTCCGCCCCGCGACCAGCAGCAGGGCACCCGCGCCTGCCAGTAGCGCCGCGGCCGGTATCAACCATAATGGGTCAATCTCCGCGGCTTTTTCCCACAGGCCTGGCACGGCAGTGGCCGTGGGCGTCGGGCTGGGCAGGGGCGCGCGCGTGGGAGTGGGCGGCTGGGTGGGGGTAAAGGTGGCGGTAGGGGTTACTGGCGCGGGGGTGGGCGTGGCAGTAGCCGGCGGGGTGACGTTCAGGAGTAGCTTCTCGCCAGGCCAAAGCGTATAGTTTACAGTCATGTTATTCCAGCGCAGCAGGTCCTCCAGCGCGATTCCGTAGTACGCGGCAATCCAATAGAAGTTCTGCCCTTCCCTGACGGTGTGGTAATACTTGCCGTCCGCGGCAGGGGTCAGCATTTCCAGCGGGGTAAGCGGTCGGGGCGTGGGGGTGGGCGTGACGTTGCCCGGGTCAATCAGCAGCACCTGCCCGATTTGCAGCGGCATGTCAATCGTCAGGCCGTTCAGCGCGAGGATGCGTTCAATGCTTACGCCGTAGACCTGACTGATAAGGGTCAGGTTTTGGTAAGCTCCCACAGTGTGCGTGATTTTGCTGTCCGGCCCGGGCGGGTTGGCGGTAAAGTATCCAAAGGGCGTAGGCGTCTGGTAGCCCGGCGCGTTGGGGTTGGGAATCACCAGCAGCTGCCCGACCTGGAGGGTGGTGCCTTCAGGCAGGTTGTTCCAGCGCAAAATTTCCTTGATGGTCACCTGATATGCCACCGCGATGGCCCAGAAAGACTGCCCCGACTGCACTTCGTGCACGATGCGCCCGTTCGCGTCCGGTGTCGCGACGGCCACCGGCACGATGATGCCGTAACCGCCGCCTCCGCCGACTGGTCCCCCGGGAGAGGTGTAAGTGCCGCATTCTTTACCAGAGACGTAGGCAGCCTGCAGGATGTAATAGGTGGAGCCGTTGGATGCCCGGGCAACGCCCGCGCCGACGTTGCAGTAGTAGGACTGGGTGGCGGGGCGCATGTGGTCCGGGTCCGCCCACATCAGCATGATTTCATCAATGCCGGCGTTGTAACCGACGGCAAAGTTCTCGGTGGCCCAGACGGTGCCTCCGCCGCCGTAACCGGCAGCTGCGAGGCGTCCTTTCACGTCGCCAATATGCCAGGAGAGCAGCTGGTCGGCCATGATTTGGGCAGTGCTTTGCGCCACGGCGTTAATAATCGGGTCTTCGATCAGCGCGGGCAGCCCATAAGACATGCGCAGGGTATTCATGGCCATGATGAGGTCGGATGGGGAGACATCGGCCAGGGATTTGGGCGCTTCTTTCGCCCGCGCCTGGCTGGCCGGCATCAGAAACAGCGCCGCCAGCAGCGCCGCGATAAAAAGCACAACTAAACCTTTATTGCGGGACATATTTCATATATACCACAATTCAGCCGGGGCATCTTTGGGGGGGAAAACCTGTTTCCGTTAATGAAAAACAAGGATAAAATAAACCAAAGGGCCAAAAAGGAGTCCGCGGTGAAAAAACTGGTCATCCAAATCCCCGCATATAACGAAGCTGAAAACATCTCCCGCACGCTGGACGATATTCCCCGCCAGTACGAAGGGATTGACGAAGTGCAGGTCGTGGTCATAGACGATGGTTCCACCGACGGCACGGCCAGGGTCGCGTTGGAGCACGGCGCCGACGCCGTTATCCGCCACCGCCGCAACCGGGGGCTCTCGCGCGCCTTCATCACCGGCATTCAGTTCGCGCTTGCTCTGGGCGCGGATATTATCGTCAATACGGACGCCGATAATCAATACCCAGGCAGTGATATTCAACGCCTGATTCAGCCGATTCTGGATGATTCCGCAGACCTGGTGATTGGCGACCGCAATCCCGCGGAAAATGCCCATTTTTCTGCTTTCAAACGCCGCATGGAGGCTTTTGGCAGCTGGATAGCCCGGAAAGTTTCCGGTACCAGCGTGCCGGATACCGTCAGCGGCTTCCGGGCGTATTCGCGCTACGCGGCGCTGCCGCTGCAGGTGTTCAACCCTTATTCCTACACGCTCGAGACGCTGGTGCAGGCCGGCAAAAGCCAAATGAAAATCGCGCACATTCCGATTAAAACCAATCCAAACCTGCGCGAGTCGCGGCTGCATAAAGGCCTGCTGCACTTTATCTGGAAGCAGAGCGGCGTGATTGTGCGTTCGTATGTGCTTTACCAGCCGCTGCGCACCTTTGTATCGCTGGGCGCGGTTTTTCTAGCTGCCGGCCTGGCGCTGCTGCTGCGCTTTCTGATTTACTATTTCCTCACCGATACCGCCGGGCGGCTGCTGCAGTCGGTCTCTATTGGGGGCACGCTTACCATCGTCGGAATCATTCTCATCATCATCGGGTTCATTGGGGATTCCGTGCGCGCCAGCCGGCAGATATCCGAAGAGATTTTGATATCCCTGCGCGATAAAACGCGCCTGGGCGAGCTTGCCGCGGTGCGGGAATTTAACGGCCAGCCAGTCTTCACGCGAGCACATCCTTTCCCCGGAAACGAAACGTAGACCTCTGCTTTCCTCCTTCAACGGATTTTCAGGTTGTCGGAAATCAGCATAAATTTTTGGGGCGCGGCAGTCGGCTGGGAGCCTGGCGGCGTGTGATTTGTCGCTGCCGCTGAGGCAGCCCGAAACACCTTGCCAGGCGCCGCAAGAAAAACAGGGTCGAATCCTTGCTACTTGCCGATTTTAACGCTCCGCGAACCGTTTTTCCGCAAACGCGCGTCAGAATCCGCTGATTCCGCGCTGCGAACGGGGAAGTGCCGGGCAGCTTAAAAAAGGCTTAATTTTAAAAAATTGCTTATCGGCTGCCAAACTCCCTATGCTATACTTTGATAGCGGTGGACATACGCGGGAGGAATGCTCCACAATGAAACTAACGCTCTAAAGGACCAGCACGGCAATATGTCGTTTGTTCATCTTCACGTACACTCCTCATATTCAGTCCTGGACGGCTTTGGAAAACCCGCCGACCTGGTTGCCCGCGCGCGCGAGCTGGGCATGCCCGCGCTGGCGCTGACGGACCACGGCACCATGTTTGGAACGCTCGATTTCTTCAAGGCGGCTAACGCGGCCGGCATTAAGCCGATTATTGGCCTGGAAACCTATCTCGCCCCGCGCTCCCGCTTTGATAAGGATGTGAACAAGGATAAAAAACCCTTCCACCTTGTGCTGCTGGCCGAGAATATGCAGGGTTATAAGAACCTGCTGCAAATTGCCACCGCCAGCCAGCTGGAAGGTTTTTACTACCATCCCCGCATCGATAAAGAATTTCTCGCCGCGCACGCCGACGGCCTGATTGCCAGTTCTGCCTGCCTTTCCGGCGAACTCCCGCGCGCCTTTCTGGAGGGCGACCCCGAAAAGGCTGAACGCGCGCTGCGCTGGTACCTGGACCTTTTTGGACGGGACCGCTTTTTCCTTGAAATTCAGGACCACAACCTGCCGGAACTGAACCAGGTCAACCGCGGCTTGCTGGCGCTCGCGGAAAAATTCCAAGCCCGCATGATTGCCACCAATGATGTGCACTACATCCGGCGCGAGGACGCGGAGATGCAAGACGTGCTCCTGGCTATCCAGACTGGCAAACTGCTGACCGATAAAAACCGCATGACCATGACGGACGACTCTTATTACCTGCGCAGTCCGCAGGAAATGCGCTACCTCTTTTCCGAAATTCCGGAGGCCCTCAGCAATACGCTTGAAATCGCGGATCGCTGCGCAGTAGACCTGACCCGTAAAGGTTACCATCTGCCCAGGTTTGAGCTGCCTAACGGCGAAGCCCCCGGCGCTTACCTGCGCGAACTGTGCGTGCAAGGCCTGCGTAAGCGCATACCCGGAGAAGCAGACCTGCCGGAGACGCTCGAACGCCTGAACTATGAGCTGGGCGTGATTCAGGCCATGGGCTTTGAGGAATACTTCCTGATTGTGTGGGATTTGTGCCGCTACGCGCGGGAAAAGAATATCTGGTACAACGCGCGCGGCTCTTCGGCGGGTTCGCTGGTAGCCTACGCCCTTGGAATTACCTCGGTTGAACCCATCCGCCACAAATTGATGTTTGAGCGCTTTTTGAACCCGGACCGCGTGACCATGCCGGATATCGACCTGGATTTTCAGGACGACCGGCGCGCGGAAATGATGGAATACTGCAACGAGAAATACGGCGCAGATAAAGTCGCTCAGATTATTACCTTTGGCACAATGGGCGCGCGCGGCGCCATCCGCGATGTGGGCAGGGTGATGAACATCCCGCTGCCGGAAGTGGACCGCGTGGCGAAGATTATCCCCGGCCCCCAGCAGGGCAAGACCCCCAGCATCGCCGAGACTCTGGAAAAATCCCCGGAACTGCGGGCTGTCTACGAATCCAGCGAACAAATGAAAAAGCTGATCGATACAGCCAGCCGCATGGAAGGCGGCATCCGCAGCGTTGGCACCCACGCCGCCGGTGTCATCATCAGCGACCTGCCCATCACGGAATATCTGCCCCTGCACCGCCCGACCGGCCAGAATGAGGACCTGCCCATAAAATCTGTCGCGCAGTACGACATGGACGGCATTAACGACCTTGGCTTGCTGAAAGTGGACTTTTTGGGGCTGGTCACGCTCACCATCATGGCAAAAGCCTGTGAGCTGATTGAAAAACGGCACGGCAGAAAGCTGACGCTCGAAAATATTCCCACGGACGACCCGCAGGTATACCGCTACATCAGCGAAGGGCATACGGTTGGCATGTTCCAATTGGAAGGCAGCGGGATGACCAGCAAGATTATGCAGATGCAGCCGACCGAACTCTCGCATCTGATAGCCATGATCGCGCTTTTCCGGCCGGGCCCGATGGACAGCATCCCCGAGTATATCGACAGAATGCACGGGCGCAAACAGGTCACCTACGCGCACGAAAAATTGAAGCCCATCCTGGAGGAGACATACGGACACGCCGTCTACCAGGAGCAGGTCATGCAGGCAGCCATTGCCCTGGCTGGCTACTCGCCCGCGGATTCAGACAAGCTGCGTTCCGCCATCTCTAAAAAGAAAGAAAAGGAGATTGCCGCGCACCGGGTGCAGTTCATTGAAGGCGCGGTTAAAAACGGCATTCCCCGCAAAGACGCTGAAGCCATCTTCGCAGATTGGGAAGGCTTCGCGCATTACGGCTTTAACAAAAGCCACGCCGCGGATTACGGCGTGATTGCGGTGCAGACCGCTTACCTCAAGTATTACTATCCTGTTGAGTATATGACCGCGCTGCTCTCAGCGTGGAAGAATGATATTGAAAAATGCGCGCAGTACGTGGCAGAATCCAAGGCGATGGGCCTGGAAGTGCTGCCGCCGGATGTGAACACCAGCGGCTACGATTTCGTCATTGAGGACAGGCCCGACCAGGCTCCCGCCATTCGCTTTGGCCTTGGCGCTGTCAAGAACGTCGGACAGGCGCCTGTGGACCTGATTATTGCCGCCCGCGGCGATAGACACTTTTCCAATATCACCGATTTCGCGCGGCGGGTGGACCTGCGCCAGGTTGGCAAGCGGCCGTTGGAATGCCTGATTAAGGTGGGCGCGTTGGACAGCCTGGGTCCGCGCCACGCGCTGTTGAATTCTCTGGAACAGCTGGTATCCGTCAGCGCGGCGCATTTTCGCGCGGTGGAATTGGGGCAGCTGACTCTCTTCAGCGGGGCGCAGGAACCCGGGGCAGAGGTGAAGCTTTTTGCCGCCAGCGCTGCTGACCACAACGAACAGCTGGAGTGGGAAAAAGAGCTGCTCGGCCTGTATGTTTCTGACCACCCCTTAAACACATACATGAGCCTGATTAATGGGCAGATTACGCACCTGACCAACCAGCTGGAAGAGCTTAATAGTAAAGAATCCGTGGTTATCGGCGGCCTGGTAAAAAAGGTGCGTTCCATCCTGACCAAGAAACAGCAGGAAATGGCCTTTGTGACCATTGAGGATAATGCCGGCGAGGTGGAATTGGTGCTTTTCCCAAGCGTTTGGGAAACCTGCGGCAGCCAGGTGGAAAGCGGCGCGCTCTTGTTGGTCAAAGGCAAGGTGGACCACCGCGAAAGCGGCGTCAGCGTCCTGGCAGACCAGGTATCCCGGGTGGACACATCCGGTTTGAAAGACCTCCATGTGGATAACCGCAACCAGGGACCCTACTATGAACAGGTGCTTGAGAAATATCTGCCGGACATTGCCACGCTCAGTCGTTTCGCGCATTCCGGATATGCGGAAGCCGCGGCCGAGCCCGAAAGCGTCTCGCAGGGAACACCTGTTCCGCAAAACGCGGAAGCATTTGAGGAGCCTGAGTGGGAGGAGAATACTTACGCAAGCTTCCCGCCCGCAGCAGCTGCGGCGCCTGTGAGCGAACCGGACCTGCCGGAGGCCGCGGAACTGCAGCCGGCTGCCGCGATGCCGCCTGAGCCGGAGGAAACGCCTTCTAAAAGACTGCCATCCAGCCCGGCGCCTGTTTCGGGCGGCAGCGCGGATAAAGAACTCAAAAAAACGCCGCGTTTGTTGGTCACCATCCAATCCTGCGGCGAGCGGGAACGCGATATCCGCCATATTAAGCAGATTCACGGCTTTCTCACTTCCCACCCCGGGGAGAACCATTTCTGTTTTCACATCATGGAAGCTGGCTGTGCCTACGAAATTGAGTTCCCCAACGAAACCACCGAAATCAATGAGCGCATCCTCAAGGACCTCAGCCGTTTTGTTGGCGAAGCGAACGTTCAGGTGAGGGATGACTGAACCTGCCTGGAGAGATAACTTATGCCGGAATTAGAACTTGACTTTCACCCGACTGAAATCTTGATTCTTTCAGCTATCGGAAAACCAGGCGACCGTACTTTCTTCCTGAGAGGAGGAAACCGGGAACAGACTGTAACCCTGCGCATAGAAAAATTCCAGGTTCAGATGCTGGCCGTTGGCGCGGCCCAATTCTTGATGGAATTGAAGAACCGTTTTCCGGACCTTGAGGAGCCGGTGAGTTCGTATGATGAACGCCGCATGGTGCTCGAACCTCCCATTGACCCGCTCTTCCATATTGCTGAAATGAGCATGGGTTATGACATCGAAAATGACCTGGTAGTCCTGATTTTTGAGGAAGGTAAAGCGGATGATGCCGGCGCGCAAAAACCCTCCGTCGTTCGGTTCTGGTGCACGCGCTCCGAGCTTGCGGGTCTGGCAGCCTGGACGGCAGAGCTGGTCTCCCGGGGCCGGCCGACTTCGGCAGAAACGGACGAAAACCAAAAGCCGGAAGACGGCTTTTTACCGCGCAATAACGGACACAAGCATTAATCCCATTTATGGAAGAAGCTGCCTGCCTGCGAATACTCGCGCATGGAAAGCTTACCCTCACTGGTCAGTTCACGCGCAGTTCCAATTACACGTTTCTGGCCGCCTGTTCCTTTGAGGGACAGAGCTTGCAGGCCGTCTATAAACCCGCCCGGGGGCAGCAGCCCTTGTGGGACTTTGCTCCGGAAACGCTGCCCAAACGGGAAACTGCCGCCTATTTGTTCTGCCGCTATTTGGGCTGGGATTCTATTCCGCCAACAGTTTACCGGATTGAAGACCTGCCGGCTGACGAGGGTTCCCTGCAGCTTTTTATTGAACACGACCCGCAACAGAATTACTTCACTCTGACGGAAATTGAACGCGAAACGCTGCAAGCCCTGGCAGTTTTTGACCTGCTGGCAAATAACGCTGACCGCAAAGGCGGGCATATCCTGCGGGACCAAGCGGGCAGGCTGTGGGCTATTGATCACGCCCTTTGTTTTCACGCGGAACCGAAGCTGCGTACTGTCATATGGGACTTTGCCGGCCGGCGGATACCTGACCCGCTGCTGCAAGCCCTGGAGGGCCTGACAGCGGACCTTTCCGAAGGGAAACCATTGTGGAAAGACCTGGAAAATTATCTGGAGGCGAAGGAGCTGCGGGCGATTTATGCGCGCTGCGCTGCCTTGTTGGCGGAAAAAACCTTTCCTTTTCCAAGCCACGACCGCCGGGCATTCCCCTGGCCGCCTGTGTGACAATCCCGCTATAATTGAAGGCACTACAAATACACGAGGTGATACTTTGACCGAGACAGTCCGATTGGTGATGGTTGGTTTTGGCAATGTGGGCAAAGCTTTTGCCAGGCTGCTGCTGGATAAAGAAGCCGAACTGCTGGAAAAGTACCAGCTTAAACTGGTTGTTACCGGAATTTGCACCCGTTCCCATGGGGCGGCCATTAATCCGCAGGGACTGGACCTGCAGGCTGTGCTGGACGCGCTGCGGGCAGGCGGCTTGCTCAGCGGGCTGGATACCGCGGGATTCAGCGGCAGCGCCTTGGACTTTATCGCGGCCTGTGAAGGCGACGTGCTGCTCGAATCCACACCTGTGAACCCCCGGTCGGGTCAGCCAGCAATCGCGCACCTGGAAGCCGGCTTGCGCAAGGGCATGCACGCTGTCACCCCGAATAAAGGCCCGGTCGTGTTTGGGTACCAGCAGTTGAGCGCCCTGGCGCAGGCTCACGGTAAAAAATTCCTGTTTGAATCCACCGTGATGGACGGCGCGCCCATCTTCTCGCTCTTCCGCAAGAATCTTGACCTCGCGCGCTTGAAGGGCTTCACGGGCGTGCTGAATTCCTGCACGAACCTGCTCATCGGGCGCATGGAGGACGGAGAAACTTTTGAGCAGGCGCTGGAATACGCCCGTTCGATTGGCATCACCGAAACAGACCCCAGCAATGACGTGGACGGTTGGGACGCTGCCATCAAGGTCTCCGCCCTGGCGACCGTGCTGATGAAGCATCCGCTGACCCCTGTGGAAGTGCAGCCTACCGGCATCCGCGGGATTACGCCGGAGAAAATCGCGGAAGCCCGCGCGGCAGGAAAACGCTGGAAATTGATTTGTTCCGCCGGATACGACGACCAGGGGCAATTCTACGCGCGGGTGTGCCCCGAGATGGTCGGGCCGGAATCGCCGTTCTATTCCGTCTGGGGCACGGATTCCATTGTGGTCTTCAATACTGATGTGCTGCCCGGCCTGGGTATCCTTGAGACGAAAACCACCCCGTACACCACGGCGTATGGAATGCTTTCGGACGTGCTTTCCGCGCTGAGGGATTGAGCGGCGGCATGGCTGTCGTTTTCCTGGGACTGGGAACGAACCTGGGCAGCCGTGAGGAAAACCTCTCCGCCGCCCGGCAGCTGCTTTCAACAAAGCTGCGCTTGCTGCGCGTTTCTTCTGTTTACGAGACAGAGCCCTGGGGCTTTCGCGAGCAGCCCGCTTTCCTGAACCAGGTACTCCAGGCGGAAACCGACCTGAGCCCGCTCAGGCTGCTGCGTTTCCTTAAACGGATTGAGAAGCAGTTGGGGCGGACCAAAACTTTCCGTTACGGCCCGCGCCTGATTGATATTGACATTCTGTTTTATGACCAGTCGGTCATAAATACCAGAAAGCTGCAAGTCCCTCATCCGCGCCTGCCGGAGCGCGCCTTCGTGCTCGTTCCGCTGGCGGAAATTGCCCCGAAGTGGGTGCACCCCTTCCTCGGACAGAGCGTGCAGGAACTGCTGCAAGCCTGCCCGGATAAAGAAAGCGTGCGCAGGTGGTGAACGCGCTGGCTTTTGCCGCATTTTTACTGCCCGGGCTGTGCTGGTGGGTCTGGCTGGGCGAGCGCGACAAGGACCCGCTGGAAGCTTTGGCTGGCATGCTGGGCGTCAGCGTCTCAGTGACCGCGCTGGCCGCGCTCTTTTTTTACGCGCTGCGTCTGCCAATTTCCCCCGCGCTTTTGGGGGCTTTGCTGGGTTTCACTTTTGCCGTCACTGTCTACGGCATCCTGCGCGAACGCAGAAAGCGCTTTTTCAGATGGAGCTGGTTGCTCGCTCTGGCGTTTTTTGCGGCTCTGTGCGTCTGGCGCCTGTGGCAGGCGCGCGGGCTGGTGCTGCCCGCCTGGGTGGATTCCCTGCATCACAGCCTGATTATCCGCAAGATGATTGAAGCCGGCGGCCTGACCAGCACCCTGGAGCCTTATTTGCCGGGTCCGTTTTATTACCACTACGCGGTCCACAGCGCTGCCGCGTTGGTTTCTGCGCTAAGCGGCATCCCGCCCGCTCAAACGCTGCTGTGGCTCGGGCAGATTCTCACGGCGGGGGTATCGCTTTCCGTTTACAGTTTGGTGAAGGCCAGCGTGAAAGATTGGTGGCCGGCCCTGCTGGCAGCACTGCTGGCAGCCTTTGCGACCAAAATGCCCGGCTATTATCTCAGTTGGGGACGCTACACCCTGCTGACTGGCATGCTGCTGCTGCCGCTGGCGATGGCGGAAGCTGTGCGGGTCGCGCGCGGGGAGAGGCTGCACCGAACCGCTCCGCTGTTAGCGCTGCTCACCGCGGGCACGCTGCTCAGCCACTACCTGGCGGCTTTTCTGCTGGCCTTATTCTTCGTGATTCTTGCGCTTGCGAAAATCATCAACAATCTCCGCCAAAAAGGCGGAGATTGGAGGCCGCTGCTGGCACTGGCAGCCGCCGGATTGGCAGGGCTGGCGCTGGTTTCGCGCTGGTACTGGCGCGTGTTCCGCTATTCGCGCGGGATTTTCTCCACCGAATTAAAGCCGCCCCTTTTGGGCGCTCCGAACGCTGACGGCTGGGATTACTTCTGGAACCTGGTCGGACCCCTGACCGGTTACATCGTCCTGGGTCTGGCAGCCTGCGGGCTGGTTTGGGCGCTTACCCGCTCCAAAACGCGCCCGCTGGCGATTTGGGGTTTGCTGGTGGGGGTACTCTCGCTGCCTTTTGGGCAGGTGTTGGGCCCCTTCCGCAGCGACCACTTTACCCTGGCGCTCTTCCTGCCGGCCGTGTGCCTGAGCGCGTGTGTACTTGTGTGGGGAGCGGACTGGCTGAATGGCCGGCTGCCGCGTAAAGTATTAAGTTCCACTGCCCTGCTCATCATGTTCGCGGGGCTGCTGGCTGGGGGTGCCTGGCTGAACCGCGAGCCGGTTAATGCCAGCACGGTATTGGCGGATGAAAGCGATTTGGCGGCGCTGGAGTGGATAGAGGAACATCTTCCGAAGGGCGCGCGCTTTTTTATCAACACCACCGGCTGGGGGTACGGCCTTTACCGCGGGATGGACGGCGGCGCGTGGATTCTGCCCTATACAGGCAGGTGGTCGCTCGCCCCGACCATCTTTTATACCTTTGGCGGCGATGAGGGCACGTACGCGCAGTGGATTGATTGGAGCAAACGCGCTTCGGGGCTTACTGGCTGCACGGAGGAATTCCGCGCTCTGGCAGCAGAGGCCGGCCTGGATTATGTGTACCTGCGCGAGGGCGTTGGCAGCCTGCGGGCGTACGCCCTGCGGGATTGCCCTGAAGCACGGCAGCTCTATTCCGCCGGCGGGGTGAGCATATGGCTTTGGGATGCAAGCGCTGCGCGGGAGAACTAGCAAAAACCCGCCATTGGGGCCGTGGACCGTCCAAAAAACGCCTTCTCTTTTTCGCGCCTCTGGCTTGTCTATGATTGCGGAGCGGGACGTGATATATTTTAGCCATTGAAATATGCAGCAAATTCGAGCTCAAAATGAAATGGACGGCTCTCGGAAACTGCTCCCGGCCGGCAAAACCATGCCCGGGATTAAGCTAAAAAAGAAAGCGCTTTGACACAAAGCATGAAAATTCTTATTGCGACCACCAACTTTCCCCGCTGGCAAGGCGATTTTCGTGTACCTTTTATTTACGAAGCTGCCAAAGCCATCCAGGCCAAAGGCAACATAGTGCGCGTGGTGACGATGCACAACCCAGGCTCCCAGGAACACGAACTGATGGAAGGACTGGAAGTCTTTCGCGTGCGCTACCTGCCGGAAAGTAAAGAAAAACTGCAGCAGGATGCCGCCGGCATCCCCGCCGCCTGGGAACGTGGGTTGCGGGAGCGCCTGCCGCTGGTGCCATTTTTCTATGCCTATACCAAGGCAGTGGGCAGGCTTGCCGAGGACTGCGACATCATCCATGCCAATTGGTCACTTTCCGGGCTGGCAGCGCTGCTGACCCGCAGGAGCCACAAACTTCCGTACGTGGTCACTGTGCAGGGCAGCGATGTGTTCAAAACACTCACCAAACCCGTGATACGGCAGATGGTAGGCCTGGCTCTGCGCAAAGCCGGCAAGGTCATCGCGCTCAGCCAGGCGCTCAAGGCCGCCGCGCTGGAATTCGGCCTCAAGGATGAGCACGTGGTGGTGATTCCCAATGGGATTAACATCAGCCAATTCCCTTATGCCGCGTTGGAAGAAAAGAAAACCCAGGTTCTGTTTGTTGGTTCTCTGATTGAACGGAAAGGCCCCTTATATTTGCTGCAGGCGATGCGCCTTGTGCACCAATCTCTGCCTGAGGCGAATTTGGTGCTAGTGGGCGAGGGGGATGAGCGCGCGCGTCTGGAGCAGTTCATCGCTGAAAACGCCATGGCGGATTACGTCTGCCTGGCGGGCACCCAGTCGCAAAGCGCAGTAAGCTCCTTGATGCGTGAGTCGCGGCTGTTCGTGCTGCCGTCCATTGAGGAAGGGCAGGGCGTCGTCCTGATGGAAGCGCTGGCCAGCGGCACTCCCTGCGTGGGCAGCCGCGTGGGCGGCATCCCGGACGTGGTGACGGAGGATGTGGGCCGGCTGGTGGAACCCGGCGACGTAAACGGGCTGGCGGAAGCCATCCGCGCCTACCTGACCGACACGGAGCTGTGGCAAAAAGCCAGCGCGGCCGGCAGGCAGCGCGTTCTGGAATATTATGATTGGAATCACCTGGCGGATGAGATTACCGCCATATATGCCGAAGTTTTGGCTGAGAGACGCGCATGAGAGAATACCAAAAAGACTTTATCACGCTTTACGATGATTTTCAGGACGGGGAGAACCGCAAACGCAAAGCGGAAAAAATCAATTACATTCTGGAAAAACTCAGGCTGCACAACCCCCAGGGCACCTGCCTGGATACCGGCTGTTCCAACGGCATCATCACCAGAAGCATGGCAAAGCTTTTTGCTTCTGTGGTTGGCGTGGATATTGACATGACCGCCATGAAGCTGATAAATCCGCGCGAAAACCCGGCCGTTTCTTATGTCTACGGCGACGCGATGGGACTGCCTTTCGCGGACGAATCTTTTGAGGCGCTGGTCTGTTCGCAAACCTATGAACACGTTCCTTCATCACCTCACCTGTTTGCGGAGATGCTGCGTGTGATGAAACCCGGCGGAGTAGTCTTTTTTAGCGGTCCGAATAAAACATTCCCAATAGAACCGCATTACTACCTGCCCTTTTTGCATTGGCTGCCCGAAAAATGGGCGGACCGCTACCTGCGCCTGACGAAGCGCGGCACGCATTATTACGAGCGCTCCCGCACATATTGGGATTTGCGCCGCACTTTCCTGAAGGATTATGAGGTGCACGACGCGATGCGTTATGTGCTTCAGTATTATGCCCTGGTCCATCCGAAAAGTGGGATGCGCCGTCTGTACGGCCTGGCAGCCAAGCTGCCGCCGTTCTTGTTAAAACTTCTTTCGCCGTTCATGGTAAATATCAATTGGGTCCTGGTCAAACGCGGAGCAGGAAAAAATGGCTCAAAAAACATCCAATTCGCGCTTTAGGCAGCGCCGGCAGGAGATTGAACGGGAACTCACGCGCATGGGCCCGGACGCGTGGAAGTATTTCTCCACGGTCATCTATTCTCACTGGCAAAAGGTATTTGAGGGCTATCTGCCCAAGTACCTGAACGGTCTAACCTTGGACGTAGGCAGCGGAGAGTGCCCTTACAAGGCGTTGGCAGAGCGCTATGCCAGCCGGCTGTTTTTGATGGACCACAACAGCCAGCCGATAAAAATCAGTTTGCGCGGAGATGTTCACCACATTCCGCTGAAAGAAAGCGGGCTGGATACTGTTCTGTGTTTTCAGGTACTGGAGCATGTTGCCAATCCGTTCATCAGCATAGGTGAGATAAGCCGGGTGCTCAAACCGGGAGGCACTCTGCTGCTTTCTGTGCCGCATCTCAGCCGCCTGCACGAACTGCCGCACGATTACTACCGCTACACGGAGTATGGGCTGCGGGAGCTGGCGAGGACGGGTGGTTTTGAAGTGCTGGAATTAGAGGCTGTAGGCGGACTGGTTTCGTTCCTGGGGCACCAGCTTTCGATGGCCTTTTTGACGGTTTTCTGGCCTGTTCGTTTTCTCAGGCCTCTAACCCTGTTTATCAATAAAAACCTGTTCACCCGCTTTCTTGGCTTTGTGGATAGATACCTCGGGTTCAAGTCGTTCTTTCCGCAAGGCTACGTGCTGGCAGCCCGCAAGCTATGAAGCATTGGCCGCAGGTTCGCAGGATTCTACGGATAGCCGGAACGTTTATCGGTCTGGGGATATTTAGCTATCAGTTGTATGTCAGCATCCAGAACCTGGCTGCCCAAAAGCAGCAGCTCCATCTGGTATGGGGCTGGATTGTTCTGGCGTTGGCAGCATACCTGTTGGTTTACTTTCTCCAGATGCTGAATCTTTGGCTGGTTTACAGGGCGAACTTTCCGGGACTGCCTTTGAAGCCGATTGTGCAGGGCTACGCCATGTCCTTCCTGCCCAAATACACACCTGGTTATATCTGGGGATACCTTTCCAGGGCGGACTGGCTTGAAAGTCATGCGGCCGTTCCAGTGGCTTACTCCTGGCTGGCAACTTTGCTGGAAGTGACGGTGACTCTCATATCCGGCGCGGTGGTGCTGCTTCTGAATACCGCCATGGGAGACAGGCGGTTCCTGCCGCTGGCTGTATTGGCAGTTTTGCTTCCCTGGCTTGTGTGGCTGCTCATGCGGCTGGCAGCCCGAAGCGCGCGCCGCTTCCTGAATGAAGAACGTCAGCGCGTTTTGGAAACTTTTAGGATTTCGTCGTCGCAGTGGCTGCTCATCAGTGCGAATTCCGTGGTCCAATGGCTGCTGTTGGGTCTGGGTTTGCGATTAATCAGCGCGGGGTTTTCGTATACAACCGCACTTCCGTTTTGGTCCGCGCTGTGGGGGCATATCTACGCATTTTGTCTCTCCTGGCTGGGCGGTTTTTTGGCAGTGCTCATCCCGAATGGGCTGGGTGTACGGGAGACAGTTCTTAACGCTCTGCTGGAAACACAGGTTGGCTTCGCAGCCTCCGCGGCGGTTGTCATATCTGTGGCTTCCCGCGTTTTGCTTTTCCTGGCGGAACTGGGATGGCTGCTGCTGGCGCTGCTGACGAAGCCAAATCCGCCTGCTGATCCAAAATACTCCTAAGGTATTATTGCGCGAATAGGGGGCTTCCCGTAAGATATATGCAAGAACAAAGATCTTGGAGGATCCTATGAAAAAGTTTCTAAGTCTCTTGCTTGTCAGTCTTCTTGTCATCCTTTTAGGAGTCGCTCCCCTCAGCCAGAGCCATCAGTTGGCAATTGCTGCAGCCACCACTAAAAGCTTCTCATCCAACTACACGCTCGTGAACCTGGGTGGGGATACTGCCGCAGTGACCGCCAGCTATGTAGCTCCGGACGGTTCTGAATGGGGCAGCTCAATCTTCAAGTCCTTCTCCATTCCTGCTGGCGCCAACCAGATTGTTCGTCAGTATGACGATACCGGTCTGACCCCTGGCAGAGGTTCTGTGGTGATTGCCTCATCGCAGCCTCTCGGCGCGCTTGTTCAGGAAATCGTCCGCTCTGGCGTTCCTTCTTCAGGCGCCTATACCGGCATTGATGCCCCCAGCTCTACCTGGTATGTTCCGATGGTGTCCCGCATGGGCTCTTCAGCCACCGGCACCGCCAACAGCCAAATTGTCATCCAGAATGTGGGCACCTCCGCGGTGGATTTCTCGGTTGCTCTGACCGCTTTTGGCGCGGCAACTCCAACCTACACCAAGAACTTCACAGCTCTTGCCGCTGGCGCTTCCGTGTTGTATGACATCCAGGAAGAAACCAACCTGCCTTCCGGCTTCTGGGGTTCCGCTGTTGTTTCAACCACTTCAGGTTCACTTGGCGTAGTCTCTCACCTGTTCTTCGGCGCGGACAGTCTGATGGCCTTCAACGGCTTCGCGTCTGCTGATGACACCTGGTTCGTCCCGCTGCTGTACGTTCGCCTGGGCAACTCCCTGACCACCTCTCTGGCCATTCAGAACCTGAGCGGTGTAACCATTCCGGTTGGCGACCTGAGCCTGGTCTGCACCAAGAACCCAGCTGCTCCTGGCGCTGGAACCATCTCCCTGACCAACCACACCGCTATTGCTAATAACGGCGCCTACACCTTCAACACCCTGACCGATACCGCGCGCTTCCCGGATGCTGGCTGGTTTGGCAGCTGCAAGATTACTTCCGCAACCGGCAAAGATACAGTTGCCCTGATTATGTACCGCTACACCGCTAATGCCGAACAGGCCGCTTACGGCGCGGTTCCCGGAAGCCTGACCAGCACCAATCTGTCAATCCCGCTCATTGCCAAGCGCCTGGCGAACGGTTACGCGAATGTGGTAACCATCCAGAACCTCAGCAGCAGCACCGCCAACGTTACCATCACCTACACGCCTGCTGGTGGCGGCACGCCCATCGTGCGCACTGGCCTGACGATTGCCCCCGGAGACAGCCTCATCCGCAACTTCCGCCTGACCGGAACTGAATCTCCTGAAATCGGCGCCGGATGGGTTGGCTCGATGGCTGTGGCTTCTGATCAACCAATCGCTGCCTACGTCGCGAATACTTACCTGAACCCCAGCGGTGACCAGTTCATGGCCTACCTGGGCTTCAACTACTAAACCTTAACCTGTTTGAAGAAACCCTCACGGAGAACTACCCGTGAGGGTTTATAATTTAACCACCTATGAAAAAGACACTCTCCCTCCTCTTGTTTGTTTTCTTATTAGCTGCCCTGGCAGCTTGCGCGGCCAAACAATCGACTGAACCGCCGGCAGCCGCAGTACCAATCCTGGAAACGAATACTCCGGAAGCCGCGCCAATATCTCCGGAATCAATTTACCCCGCAGCAGCCGCGGCTGTAATCAATGATACCTATCCCATCAAACTGCCGGAAGGCGTGCCCCTTGGCAGCCTGTCCGCCCCAACCGAGGCGCCCTCCCCTCAGCCTGGCTTTGCTTCCATCAGCGGTCTGCTGTACGCCTACGATATCTCCCAGGTTTTGGTAAACACCAACTTCTGGCTTTATCCCGCTGTGACTGTGGGAGACAAGAAAGTACCGCCGCCTATCATCACCAATGGCGACCCAGCTGCCGGCGATATCTACGGACGGACAGACGCGAGCGGTGCGTTCTATCTGGATAATGTGCCTGCCGGGGATTACTACCTGCTTATCAACTACCCGGATCACACGGTCATCGGTCAGGCCAGCCCGACGCCCAATGCGTACCTGCTTATCACGGTCGCGCCAGGAGACCGGATTGCGTACGGGGTCATCTACACGCTGCGCTAACGCTCAGGGGTTGGTAAGGAAGGGTATTATCAGCGAGTAAATCGCCTGGTAACGGATTAAATCCGCAATAGGCGCGCCGTTATCATCTCGGCCGCCCAGAATAAACAAGGCGTTTTCGTATCCCACCAGGCTTTGGTCGGAGCGCGGATTGTCAACAGGCATGCCCGCATCCGACAGCCAGCTGCCGTCCCTGGGGTTGTACTGCCAGATGGTGTTTTCCGCCACCGCAAAAATGAAGTCGTTCAGAGCGGCGCTGGTGCAGCGGGCGCACTTAAAAGGGATTTCTCCTTCTACCTGCCATGAAAGCTCTTCTGAAAGCGGTGTAGTCCATAACGCGTTCAAGGTTTTCTTTCCGTTTGTTCCCCCGATTAGATAGAGTTTTCCACCGACAAACGCGGCGCCCATGTGTTCCCGCGCGCCGGGCATGCTGCCCACTTTAGTCCATTTATTCTCTGCCGGGTTGTAACGCAGCACTGTATCCAAAGTCTGGCTGCCGTCCCATCCGCCAAAAAGGTATATACTTTCCGCGTCGGCTGTCAACGCGTATCCGCTGACCGAATAGGGCAAATCGGCTTTGCGCTCCCAGGTGTCATTCTGCGGGTCGTAGACTTCAAGCGCGTTTGTAGGGCTGCCGGTGGAAAGCAGCCCGCCGGGGACGTAAATTTTCCCGTCCAGCACCGCGCCGCCGGCATCCGCGACAGCCAGCGGTTTATCAGCGCCGGCGCTCCATTGGTTTTTTTCGGGGTCAAACAACTCAACCTGGTTCGAGCAGCCTCCCAGCTTGCTGCCCCCTATGACGAACAGTTTGCCTCCAACGTTCACCGCGGCCGCGCCGGCTCGCGCTTCAGACATTGGGGCCATCACCTGCCAGCGTTGTTCCATCAGCGCGGAAAGCACCGGGTTGGGGGTGGGGGTAGGGGGAGAAAACAAGGGGGTGGATGCCAGAGCAAACGAAAGCCCGACGACAGCCGCCAGCGCGAACAGCGCCAGTGCCAGCCAGTATTTGCGCAGAAATGCCTGAAGCGGGGTTGGTACCGGTTCTGGAGGTTGGACGGGTTCGGGGACTAAAACTTCCACTTCCCCATTGGTTCCGGCTGGAGATTTGACGATGCCCTGCTCAATCGCGTAAAGCGTGGCTTCCGTCCGGGAGGCCACACCGATTTTGCTGAAAATGTTGCCCAGGTGAACTTTGACTGTATTGACGCTGATAAAAAGTTCCGCGGCAATTTCCTTGTTGCTCTTTCCCTGGCCAACAAGCTGCAGAATCTCAATTTCCCGGTCGCTGAGGGGCAATTTTTCCATAAAGTTACTTTACCTGCCTGTGTCTCGGCAGACACGCATAATTATACAGGTTTAATCTCCCTGAAGCCCCTTTCTGGCCTGTTAGCGGGCGTATACCGGGCAGCTTATTTATATAGCAGGATAATGTTATAGGTGTGAGATGGCTGCTTGTAGGTATTCCCGCTGGTGTAGTAGGTGCGTCCGGTTCCGCCGTACCAGGAAGCCTCCGATGCCAGCCTTGGGCGCCCGCCTTGCGTGGCCGCGTCCCAGTTGATATCCACATCACGGAAGGTGATATCCACCGACTTGCCCCAGCAATATTTGGTGCAGGCATTTAATGTGCCCTGTTCCACAACCATAAAGTGCAGGTGGTGCCCGGTGCTGTAGCCGGTATCATCCGCAAACGCTATGGTCTGGCCCTGAAAAACGGGCACGCCGTATTTGCGCAGGTTATCCGGCACGCTGCCTTTGGCGATGTGCAAATAGATATGGTAGGTGTAGGGGGTGGTGGAGCGGTCTTGAATGGTGATGCTGTTGGTGCAGGAGGAGTTGCCGTTGTTGCAGCTGTCTTTAAAGTGGTACACATAACCGGATTTTGCCGCGGTAATTTCGAACATAGTGCCGTCAGCAAAGTCAAAGGCGTAGCGGCAGTAATTATTGGCGCAGGAATTATGCCCCACCGACCAGGTGAGGCGTTTGGTCAGCCCGCCGCGCCAGGGCAGCTTGAAACCGCCGTAAACCGTGCCGGTGATGGAGGCCTTGGGGTCGGTTTCTGTGAAGCGCGCGTAAATCTCCGAATCCCGGAAATCTGATTGCTTAAGCATGTCCAGAAAGATTTCGTCATCTTTTTGGTATAAATTCCACTGCCCGCTCTCTTTATTCCAGAGCGCCAGTATCGCCTCGGGTTCGCGCGCCAGCAGCTCGCCGGTGTCCGCGTCGCTGGCTGCCAGCCACAAAACCGCCTGATCTTTGACTTCGTTAAATGTGATGTCGTCCAACTTCAGGCTGTCGAGCCCGCGTTCGGCCAGGGCGCCCGGAAGCTGCGCGAAGAGCAGGCTGTCCAGCGCGGCGCCGGATGGGGTGCCCCCGCCGGGCGGGTTTTTGGAACCATCCTTCCTGCTGTCCGAAAAAATGAGGACGAGACTCAGCACAAACAAAAACGCCGCCGCGATAAAGAGAAACTTATAGCTTTTTTTGGGGCGTTCTTCCGGGTCAGTTGAAGGCGTAAAGGTTTGATTATTCATGGCTCACCGCGCAGTAAATTTTTCGAGCATGCTCGTGAGTAAATTGTGCAACTTACGTGCCAGAATTATGAGCGAATTTCTGCCTTTCCCCGGACATGCGTAAGTTGCCTTAGGATGGGAGAGGCGCGGATAATAGCTTTTTTTCTGGAATAATCTATCTCAGTCCGCGGCAGGCTGGGCAGAAGGCGCCCCGCAAAGGCTGCAGCCCCAGCGGCAGCGTCCCCCTGGGGGCGTTCAGAGAGAAACACGAGCAAAGGCTCTTGGGCCGTCCTGGCTGCGGCCTGCTTGCTGGCCCTGGAATGTGACCCCTGCCAATTTTCTCATTTACTCCAACATTAAGTCAGGGATGATGGTGAGGTGCAGCCAGGAAACTTTCCCGGACAGGCGCGGAATTTCCATTCTGCTGTTGTAAAATTTTAAGATATGAACATGTTGGAATCGACCGATTTTTTGCCCGAAAATCCGCCCGGTCCAAACCTGCTTAGGGAGTGCATTTATGCGGATGTCGCGCGGGCGCTGAATATCCGCCGGGGGAGTTTGGTTTATCACGCGCTGCGCCGGCTGACGCACAAAGCAGCGCGGGATTTCGCGGAAATCCTGCTGCGCGTTGAACGTTCCCTGACGGCGGGGGATGTCTGTCAGAGCGCAAGAATGGCGTTGGAATACTTCACGGACGGGCAGGAATTTATTGGGGCGGACCGGGTTCCGCGGGAAGCACCCTTGTTGGTGGTGGCCAACCACGCCGGCGGGGGCGACAGCCTTGGCGCGCTCAGTTGTGTCGGGCGCGAAGATAGCAGTATTGTGGCTGGCAGGCGTCCCATGCTTGAGGCGCTTCCTAATATCTCCCGCCATCTGATTTTTTTAGACTCTGACCCAATCGGGCGCGTGGGGAATATCCGCAAAATCCTTGAAAAACTGAAGGCCGGAGAGGCGGTCATCCTCTTCCCGAGAGGCGTCTTGGAGCCGGATCCGGCGCTGGTCCCGGGCGCGCTGCAGTCCCTGAAAGCCTGGTCGCAGAGCCTGGGGGTCTTTCTTTCCAAAGTGCCCGAGGCGCGCCTGCTGCCTTTATTAATCAGCCGCACTGTGGCACCCAGGGCCTGGAAGAGCGTGTTTGTCACCTGGACGAGGAATCCCAAAAGGCGCCATCAGATGGCCATGATTACGCAGTTTGCCATGCAGCGGCTGCATCCGGGTAAAGATTGGAAAATCCCTATTCGGGTGCAGGTCGGAAAGGCCTATGACCCAAAAGAGCTTTCCAACACCCTGGACCCAAGGGAAATTAACGAGTCAGTTCAACAGGTGATGTCGGAGCTGCTGTTATCCGCCTATCCTGCCAGCACCTGAGGGCTGTCAGTCCGCCCATTCGATAATTGTCGCCTCACCCTGACCCACCCCAACGCACAGCGTTGCCAGTCCGTAATACGGCCGTTTTTGCGCGGGCGCTCTACGGCGCATCTCGTGCACCAGTGTGGTCAGAATGCGCGCGCCGGAACAGCCCAGTGGGTGCCCCAGCGCAACCGCCCCGCCGTTCACGTTGGTAATTTCGTGCGCCAGCCCAAGTTCTCGCATCACTGCCAGGGCCTGCACCGCGAAAGCTTCGTTGATTTCCGCCAGGGCGATATCCTCAATGGTCAGGCCGGCTTTCTTCAGCGCGCGGCGGGTTGCTTCAATCGGTCCCAGGCCCATCACACGCGGTTCAATCCCGGATGCGGCGCTGCTGACCACGCGCGCCAGCGGTTTAAGGCCCAGCGCGCGCGCTTTTTCCGCGCTCATCAGCAGCAGGGCAGCCGCGCCGTCGTTCAACCCGGAAGAATTCCCCGCGGTAACGCTGCCGTCGGCTTTGAAGGCGGGTTTCAGCTTGCTGAGGGCTTCCAGGCTGGTATCACGCCGCGGGCGTTCGTCCAGACTGACGAAAACAGGCTCACTTTTGCGCTGCGGGATGGGCACAGGCAAAATTTCCTCGCCAAACCTGCCGTCATCCTGGGCGGCGATCGCGCGCATGTGGCTGCGCAGCGCGAATTCGTCCTGCTCCTGGCGCGTAATACCGGTCTGCGCGGCGATGTTTTCAGCGGTCGCGCCCATCGCTTCGGTGCCGTACAGCGCTTCCATGCGCGGGTTGATGAAGCGCCAGCCCAGGGCTGTATCGTAAACGGTAAAGTTGCCCCCGCCGGCAGGTTTAGCAAAGGCGTAGGGCGCGCGGCTCATGCTCTCCACGCCGCCGGCCACGTAAATCTCGCCGTCCCCCGCCCGGATGGCGCGGGCGGCCAGGTTCACCGCCGCCAACCCCGAGGCACACAGGCGATTGACCGTCAGGGCGGGTACTTCGGGCGGCAGGCCGGCCAGCAGCGCGGCCATGCGCGCGACGTTGCGGTTGTCCTCGCCGGCCTGGTTGGCGCAGCCGAAGTAGACTTCATCAATCAGGTGTGGGTCAATCCCGGCGCGCCGGACGATTTCAGCGATTACCAGAGCGGCCAGGTCGTCCGGGCGGACGGCTGAAAGCGCGCCATTCAGGTTGCCGATGGGGGTGCGCAGGGCTAGGACGATGACGGCTTCGTTCATCAGGGGCTCCTTTGGGTAAGGGATTATGTGAATTTTACCATCAGGTGCGCGGCTTCTGCGCTGACGCGAGCGCCCATAGCGGGCATTTTTTACGGTATACTAAACACGGAACCCTGCTCAGCTCACCCATCGGGCAGGGAATATTTGCCTAAAAAAAGGAGGACGCGCATGCCCGCTAAGGGATGGGTAGAAATCAACGAACTGTACTGCAAAGCCTGTGAGTTGTGCGTGACCGACTGCCCCAGCAAGGTTTTGGCACTCGATCTCACACGTCTCAGCCCCAAAGGCTATCACCCCGCAATGATGCTGCACCCGGAGGCCTGTACCGGCTGCGGAATTTGCGCGGTGGTCTGCCCGGACGCCGCGATTACCGTATACCGCGGCACAAGACCCGAAAAGCAACCTGAAGGGGAGGTGGGGCATGGCTCGTGAATTGATTAAGGGGAATGTCGCCGTGGCGGAAGCCGCGGTGCGGGCGGGGCTGGTTTCGTATTTTGGTTACCCGATTACCCCCCAGACCGAACTTTTGGAATACCTTTCCGCGCGCATGCCCGAGCTTGGGCGCGCCTTTGTGCAGGCGGAAAGCGAACTTGGCGCCATTAACATGGTGTACGGCGCGGCATGCACCGGCCGGCGCACGATGACTTCCAGTTCCAGCCCGGGCGTCAGCCTGATGCAGGAGGGTCTGTCCTATATCGCCTGCACGGAGCTGCCGGTTGTGGTGGTGAACGTTGTGCGCGGCGGTCCGGGGCTGGGCAACATCGCGCCTTCCCAGGGCGATTACAACCAGGCCACCCGCGGCGGCGGTCACGGCGAGTATCACCAGCTGGTGCTGGCGCCCGCGTCCGTGCAGGAAGCGGTGGACCTGACCACCCTGGCCTTTGACCTGGCGGAAAAATACCGTTCCATTGTGATGATTCTGATGGACGGCAGCCTGGGGCAGATGATGGAACCCGCCGAACTCCCGCCTTTCCAGCCCATCAAAACCGAAGTGCCCGATTGGGCGGTCAATGGCGAAGCCGGCCGGGAAAAGCGCGTGCTGACCTCTATTAACATTGACCCGCCAGCCCAGGAGCGCACCAACATCCGCCTGATGACCCGCTGGCAAGATATTGAAGCCAACGAGGTGCGCTATAAGGGCTATTACCTTGAAGATGCAGAATACCTGGTAGTCGGCTACGGCACAGCCGGCAGGATTTCGCTCTCAGCGGTGCGTGCGGCGCGCGAAAAAGGAATCAAAGTTGGCTTGCTGCGCCCAATTTCTTTAGCTCCCTTCCCCTACAAGGTCGTAGAGAACCTGACAGAACAAGTGAAAGCGTTGCTGGTGGTGGAAATGAATAACGGTCAGATGTTAGAAGATGTGCGCTTAGCTGTGGCTAACCGTAAGCCAATTGCTTTCTACGGTCGCATGGGCGGCATGGTGCCTTTTGCTGATGATGTGCTTCAAGAGATTGAAGCTTTAGCTGCCGGTCCTCTAAGC
>Ga0116186_1000106_pt1 | contig 94768 bp, 69 predicted proteins | sample AD_JPNNA4_MetaG_FD_89806 | JGI IMG/M metagenome (GOLD analysis project Ga0116186, IMG submission 89806) | Active sludge microbial communities of municipal wastewater-treating anaerobic digesters from Japan - AD_JPNNA4_MetaG | ecosystem: Engineered > Bioreactor > Anaerobic > Digestate | place...
ATTCACGAATTTTTGGTGGCATATCATAATGATATCATATTGCTAGCACTTGTCAAATCTATGAATGTTGGCAAATGAAGCTGCAGGGCTTTTTTTTAGAAGTCTAACGCCGCAGATGAGCGGAATTGGCAGCCGGGCGCGGGACTTGCGCAAGCAAGTCCCGCGCCCGGCTGCCAATTTCCGCTCGATCTGCATGTTGGGCATTCTATTTTTTTGCAATTCCAGCAATTATGTAATGCCAATTATCTGGGAGAAAATGGTCAAAGACAATACTGTCAATCAACCCAAACAGTTTTCTTTGCAAAGGAGCCCTCCCAAAAGAACCCAAGAATCCAAATGTAGAAAACCTTATCTCCGAGAATTGTGAAAAGAACATTTTCATTTCTTCAATCGAAACATATCGCCATCGATTACCCCAAGGAACAAACTTCTTTCTAAATAATTGGTGAATTGGAGATGCAACTAAATTTTCTGCAAACCACAATTCTCCGCCATTCTTAAGTGCTTTATGAAATTGATCAATTGCCTTTTTCTGATTTTCCAGGTTATTGTTGGATCCTATTCCGCCAAGGACAGATTTAAAAATGATAAGGTCGAACTTTTCAGAGTAGGGTATATTTAAGGCGTCAATGGCTTCATACTGAACCAATTCCTTAATTCCATATCTTTCATGTAATTTGGCAGCTGATACTGTTGGCGAATTCAAATCACTACAAATTACGTTCATACCATTCATCCCCAACCATAGCGATAAACCGCCATTCCGACTGCCAATTTCCAAAGCTAATTTCTTGGATGGGGCTAGTTGAGTTAGCTTTGCCCAGAGTTTTAACCCTTTTGACCAATTTGTGACATCCCATTCAACTACATCATTTGGGTTCCGAGGGAATTTCATTTTCATCCTTTCTTTGCATTTGCCCAACGCAAATTGGATGGGTTGTAAAATAATGAAAATGATTGTATTGTGTAATAATAAAATATATCCTGATGAGAGATAATTAATTGGTCAGGACAGGGGGTGGGGATGACGATTGAGGCGTATCTGAAAGCGTTTGATAAGGTTTTGGAGACAAAGGTAGCCAATAAGCGAGCTTGGCCATATATGTCAGAGTGGGGGAAGAAGTTTCTCGAGGAGCATCAAGGAAATGCCACTCTTTCCTCCGGAGAAGTCGAAAACTGGATTTCCTCAGTCTCAAAAAAGAATTCCCTCCAGGACTGGCAAATCAAACAGGTGAGAGCGGCGCTCGAACTCCTCTTCGCGCATGTCTTGAAACACGTGACGAACCCTCTCGACAAGAACTCTTTCCATCAACGGGACAAGACAAATTATAGTATCAAGGATGCACATTCGCAAGAAAAGTCAGCGAAAGGGAATGGCTCGCAGCATTCTGCCGATTTAGATCAAAGGGAATCGCCTCCTCGGGACTTACGTCCGCGGACAACGGATCCGATCGATCTGATGCGAAAAGCGATCACGACTCTGCATTATTCCATCAGAACCGAAAAATCTTATATCGAATGGACACGGCGCTTCCTCGAATTCATACACCCGACAGAATGGCAGCATGCTTCACCCCACGATCTCGAAAAATTTCTCGAAGACTTGGCCAACAGGCTTCGCGTGTCTGCAAGCACTCAGAACCAGGGCCTTCATGCAATCCTGTTTTTCTTCGAACATGTCCTGCATCGCCCACCAGAAGAACGGCTCCAGTTCAAACGCGCAAAGGTTTCCATGAAAATCCCGATGGTGCTCCAGAAGGCAGAGGTCAAACTCCTTCTCGGAAAGATGAACGGCATCTGCAAAATAATGGCCGGGTTATGCTATGGGTCGGGACTCAGGTTGATGGAATGCCTTCGGCTCCGCGTGAAAGACATCGTATTCGAGAAAGGGCAGATCACTGTCAGAGAAGGGAAAGGCTCGAAAGACCGGGTTGTACCTCTTCCCAGAGCTTACGAAGCGGCGTTGAAGTCGCAGATCAATGCCGTGAAATCGTTGCACGAACAGGACCTCGCAAAAGGCCACGGCATGACGCACCTTCCAGACGCCGTTCTCAACAAATATCCACACGCGGCGCGCGAACTCGCATGGCAGTTCGTCTTCCCTTCCGAAAAGCTTTCCGTGAATCCGCGGACGGGCACAATTCATCGGCACCACGTCCATGAAAATACCCTCCAGAATGCCGTCAAGAGCGCAGTGCGATCCCTCGGGCTTCCCTCCGGCGTGAGCGTTCATACCCTCCGGCACTCCTTTGCAACGCATCTCCTCGAAGCCGGGTACGACATCAGAACCATCCAGGAATTGATGGGCCACGCCGACGTGGCGACGACCATGATATATACACACGTATTGAATCGCCCCGGAGTCACGGTCAAAAGCCCGGCCGACGAGTAAATATCAGCGACATTCGCGTTATCTCATCACTGTTTCTCCGCTCTCTCTCAGCGTATCAGCAGTGAATCGGCAAAAAAAGAGGGAAACCTTGCGGCTTCCCCCGTTATTCGGAAACTGCGATATGGGCCGTTACATCTTCGGCGGCGCGGCCTCGCGAACGACCGAGCCGAGCGTGTCGCTCATGATCAGGATCGAGAAACGGTCGACCTGCTCGAGCTGGTTCGTGCTCAGCGAGGCGTAGTCGAACCGGCCGCGCAGATCGGTGTAGCCGTCCTTGAAGAACACCGTCTGGCCGTCCTTCATGCGGGCGAATACCTTGACGTAGACCTTCGGAAGCGGCGCGCCGGAGTCGGCGGCGGTGATGCGCACCTGGCCGTAGTTCTCCATCATCTGGATGCCGAGCGAGTTGGGGTAATACGCCTGGCTGCGCGTCACGCCCGAGCCGGTGGCCTCGATCATCACGTTGCGGTCCTTGAATTCGGCGGGCAGCGGCATGGTGAGCACGTCCTTCCCGGCCGGCAGGGCGACCGCCATCGTGGCGTTCGGATGGATGATCGCGAACTGACCGGTGACGTCCTGCACGAACGGGTTCCGCGAGAAGAGCAGTTCGAGATCCATCAGGTAGAAGTTGAGATTGCACGACGAAAGATTCTTGTAGCGAAGCGTGATCTCCCGGTTCTCCACCTTCAGATCGAACGTCGGCGCCGTATCGGCCAGCCGGGCCTGCTGCTGGTCGCGGTCCTCCTGGTCGATCACGGCCGTCTTTCCGCCCGTGATCTCCTTCGCCTGGGCGAGAACATCGCGGAACAGATTCCGCCAGCGGTCGACCGGGTGGTTTTCCAGCGGCGTCGCGAGCTCCACCGCCTTCGCCGGCTCCTGCTTCGAGAACGCGAGATAGGCCTGGAAGTATGTATACTGAATGGTATTCATAACGGCCGGATCCTTCACTCGGTCGAAGAAACGGATGGCCTCCTCCACGCGGTCCTGGAGCAGCAGGTAGTACACAACCGCCATCAGGTCGGCGTCGCTCAGGCGCGGGTGATACCGCAGATCCGCCAGCAGGGCGTGATACTGCTGTGAGAACTGCTCGTTGAGGATCTTGCGCTTCTTGCCGAGTTGGTACACCCGGGCGTTCACCAGAGGCCAGTACTCCCGGTGCTGGTAGGCGAACCGCTCGACGGGATCGAGCTTCAGCAGCGGGCTGTCCAGCGTGGTTCCGCTGTTCTGCGCGATCGGGGAGAACCGCAGATACTCGCGGATCGCCGGCACGTCGTCGTGCTTCAGTCCATACGACCAGAGGGTCTGGTGGAACACGTGCCGAGCCTGCAGAAGGGCGATCGCTTTCCTGAAGAACCCGGCATCGCGCATGCGGAAAGCGATCTGCTCGAGGTCGAGCCGGTCGATGTTGTTCTTCTGCAGATACGCGAGAACCTCGTCGTCTGAACTATTCTGGGAAATATATTCCCAGGACGTCGTGTCGATGCGGGTCGGTTCATCCACCACGGCGAAAGTGAACGGCTCGGCCGAGCCGACATACCGGCCGTTCTCGGCCACGTGAACCGGGAAATGCACGAAACTGCCGGGCTTCGGGAAGTAGAAGAAATACTCGATCGTCTGCGTCGAGAACGGATCGAGCGGCAGATGGCGGCTCTTCGTGTAGAAGCCGTTCTCCACCGGAATCGCGCCGTTCGGGATCTGGAGCAGCAGATCGACCTTCTTGCGGGCCGAGGTCGGGTTCGTCAGGACCACCTGGCACCCGTACACCCGGAACGTCTGGAACTCCTCGGTCACGAACTTGTCGAACCGCTCGTTGTTCTCGTAGCGGTACCGGTCGCTGCGCGCGAAGAAGTTCTGCCCGATCAGAATTGCCGACCCCTTCTCGGGCGGCTCGGCGGGCTTGACCTCCTGGTGGAAGATCACGACGTCGGCGCCGGGCTTCAGATGCACGCGATTCTGCTCGGCCGCCATCTCGTGCGTCGGCGACGTGAACGGCAGATCGAGCACGGAAAGGGCGAACATCATCTCGGTGAAGTTGCGCGTGGCTTCGGCCATCCGGGTCGACAGGAACGGCCGGTCGGCCGGGCAGGCCGCGAAGTCGCACCAAAAGCCGTTGACCGTGACCAGGTCGGCCGTGTGACGCTCGATGGGCAGGTGCCAGTAATTGTTCTCGACCCACTCCTCGGTCTTGTCGAGCTGCCGGAACAGCTGGCGGGCCTGCTCGCGCCGCTTGTCATCCGCTTCGATCGCGAACCCTTCGTCGGATTCGGCGAGGCTCATGGCGTCCATCGGCATGTCGGCGGCCATCTCCTCGCGCTCGCAGGGCGCGGCTTCGATGTCCTGGTCCTTGGCGATCATGCTCTTTCCGGCAGCCATCATCCGCTGGGCCGAGGGGGCGGGCATGGCGGAGGGCTTCATCGGAGCCATGTCCCTCTTCGACTTCTCGAACGCGGTCTTCAGCGCCGGCGGCGGGGGCGGGGCCATAGCCTTCAGCATGCCGGTCCTGAGCCCGCCCGCGCGGTCGGTGTCGAGGGCGCTTCCCTTGAGCGCCGCGGCGAAGAGCTGGTTGAACCGCTCCGCATCCGGCGGAATCAGGTCGAAGAGATCGGAAACGTGCCGCCGGGTCGCTTCCCATTCATCCTTGAGCTTCCGGGCGAGAAGAATCCGTTCGACGACATTCAGGCGGCCGTAGGCCCAGGGCTCGAGATACCCGTGCAGGTCGTCGTCGAGCAGCCAGTGGTCGAGGAAGGTCTTGTCCTTCTTGTTGGCCAGATACGGCTTGATGACCTCCTTGAAGAACTCCGGGTCTTTTTTGAACAGGAAGAAGCTCAGCTCGTGACAGGCATACTTCGAATACAGCGTCTGCTTCTCCTCCCGCGTCTTGCTCGGCCAGGTCAGGATGAAACTGAACTCGGACATGGCCGCATCGCGGTTCAGCGCGGTGAACAGGGTGTACACCGACTCGAGCGTGTCGTATACCTCCATCTTCGCGCTGGAAGCCTCTTCGAGCGTGAACGTCTTCCCCGCCGAGGCGATGGTGATGTTCTTCTGCTCCGAGAAGTGGCCCTTCGGATCGAGCGCGCGCGCCATGCGTCGGTCGCGATGCTCGCACGCCGCGTCGGCCACCACCAGTTCGCGGTAGGCCGCGTCGGCAAGGTCGATCGCAACAATGTGGAGCTGCCGCCGGGATTCGAGATCTTTTGTCTCAACGGTCACAAGCCCGTTCTGGTCCGGCTTCAGATTCAACAGCGGAAGCGCCGGCCGGGGCAGGAAATCCATGATCGGAAACGCCGCTTCCTGGTCCTGTGCGGCCGCCTGCCCGCTGACGCCGCCGCCGAACCCGCCGATGGTGGGCTCTGGCTCTGGCACCGCGCCCCAGGATTCCCCCTTCGCGGCCTCGTCGGTCACCGTGTCCGTCTTGCGGAGACTCCAGGGATTGAGCAGCAGACCGGGGCGCCGCAGCATGTTGCCCGGGAAGATCTTCGCGTATTTCCGCTCCAGCACATAGCGCAACTCGTCCCCGATCGTGCGGCCGGACAGGTAGCGCGAGAGAGGCTGGGAAAGCCTGATGTGCAACGGATCGGGAACGCCGCGGGCGGCGAGCGCGTCGAACAGGTCGGTTTCGGGCAGGTAGCGCGTCGCCAGCACGTGCACGCGGGTCATCGTGGTGGCGTTTTTCAACTGGATGCGGACGACGCCCGCCTTGTCGTCATGCGTCGCGCTGACGATCTGAACGGGCGGAACCGAGCGGGTCTGCAGATACCGCGACTCCGAAAGCAGGAAGGTGCCTGCCGCCTTTCCCTCGGTGATTCGGAGGGTAACGGCGCGCGCGAGTGGCTTGACGAACAGCTCGTAATCGCCCGCCGAGAGACCTTCGATCGAGAGGAAGCCGTCCTGCCGCTTCACGCTCGCCAGGCAGTCGGCGACATACGAACCGCCGCGCGTTTCGAACAGCGAGACCAGCTCGCCGACCTTCACGTCGTCACGGCTTGTGACGGGCACCAGCAGAGAAACCCCGGCCAGCCCGTGAATCGTTCCCGGAAGGGTGTGCCAGTCGGTGACGGGCGTGAATGTGTGGGAGCAGCCTTCTGGGCTGGTGAGTTTCACCCAGGCGATCTCCGGCAGGTTGCCGAGCAGAACTCGGCCGGCGGCGTCGGTCTGCATGACCAGATGCAGGGATTGTCTGAAAAGGCGATGCCTGATCTCGACCTGCAGCGCGCGCTCGGGAAGCGGCTCGCCGGTCTTGCCGAGCAGTTCGGCCGCGTAGCCGTCGGCCAGATGCCGCACGAACAGGCTCTCGATCTTGTCGGTCGCCTGGATGCCATTGAGATCGACCGTCCGGGAGAGGGAAAGGTCGGTTTTTTTGCCCTGGCTGAGGTTGTCCACCTTGCCCGTGAGGGTGAAGGTGATGCGCGCCAGGTTCTCGGGAACCTTGAAGGGAACGAGCGTTTCATCGGCGGTGGTCAGCTTGATGTCGGGGAACTCCTTGGCCGCGGCCACGCCTTCGTGATCGACCGTCGTCACGGCCAGGCGGGCTTCCTTCAGGAGTCCGATGCGGGCCGCGAAACCGTTCGTCGTCAGGTCCGCCCGCACCGCCACCGTGGCGATCTGGCCTTCGAGAAGCGACTCGCGCGCCACGAGAAAACTGCCGCCGAGCTCGTACGACTCGGGCATGTGTGTGAACTCGTGCAGGCAGGCGAACGTGCCGCGCTGGATGATCAGCTTCTCCGCGCCTGGCCGGGTGCTGTACGGAATCGTGTATTCGCCACGCTCGTCGGCCTTGTATTCCTGGCCTGAAAGCCAGAGCACGGCATCCTTCACCGGCCGGTGAGCCTCGTCGAACACCGAAAACACGTGGCCCGCGGCGCCGATGCGCTGCGTCAGGGCGAGGCGCCCCTTCCGGATCAGGGCGCGGCTGCTCTTGCCGTTTCCGATCAGCTCGATGACGTAGACGCCCGGCTCGATGAGCTGGGGGAATTCGAACGTCTCGACGTGGCGCCGGATCTCGGGCTGCTCATACGTGACGACCTTCTCCTCGTTCGGAACCAGGCCGTCCAGGTCGACGCCCGTGGTGATCTCCTCGCGCTTTTCCCGATAATGGGTGAACGCATTGATGCGGAACACCTTGATGATCAGCGTCGGCACGTTCTTCACGGCGACGTTCAGCACGACGCGATCGGCCGGATTCAGAACTTCTTTGTTGGTGGGCAGGAAATCGAGATCGACGCGCTCTTTCAGGCCCTGCAGATCGGCCGCCTGAAGAAGGGAATACCAGCGTTCCGGGTTGGGCGCACCCGCCAGGATCTTCGTTTCCGCAAAAATACGCGTCAGCCAGCCCGACTCGACGTAGTCGCGGAACGTGCCGGGGTCCTCGGCGCCGGCCAGAATCTCCTGCAGATAACTGCGCACCAGCTGCTCGTCGTTGCCGATCGCAGCCAACTGCGTTCGGCTCGAAAAGTCGGCGTTGAGGTTGACCTGGTAGCGCCGGTTCTCGTCGCGGTCCAGCCAGCGATCGTTCATGTACGACACAGGCCGGGGAAGCTTGAGATACGTAAGGAACAGAGCCTTGTTGCAGACGCCCTGCGACTGGTCGAGCTTGAGGAGGTGATACAGAATGCAGGCCTTCAGCGAGTTGTGAACGGGGGGAAGCGGCTCGGCGAATTTCCACAGCCGCGCAAGATAGGCTTCCTTCTCCTTCGGATCATACCGCCAGTCGATGTCGGCCGAGGGCTGCAGCTTCTCGATCATCGCATCGACGAACGTCGTCATGGTCAGCAGTTCCGGAGACAGCTTCGCGCACTCCTCGAGCTGCTCGCGCGTCAGCTTCGAATGGATCGTCAGCGAGCCGAACCCGCCGCTGTTCTCGTATTTCAGGTCTTCGACGACCATGCGGGCGAGGGCCGCGCCGCCGTCCGGACGGGTCATGCGGCTCAGAAGGTTCCGGCGCCGGTCGGGATCGAGGTTCGATTCGCGGAGGTAGTCGAGGGCTGCATCTTCACAACCGCTCAGGTCGCTGTACTGCGAAAATGCCCTGTCCTGGAAAGCGCTTCGGGAGATGAGATTCGCGTCAAGGTTCGTCGGGTATTTCGCCGTCTCCTTGAGAAGCTTCTTCTGGTGATTGAACCGGAGGTTCAGCTTGTCCGTCAGGTAGGCCAGCGACGCCTTCGGATCGGTGGGATACTTCAGCAGAGCCTGCCGGTTCAGGATCTCCTGCACCTGCGAGGTGTAGCTGCTTTTCTTGATCCACTGCGCCGCCAGCTCGTCGACTTTCTTGTATTCGCCCTGGTTCTGCAGATGCAGACATGTGTAGTAGTAATACTCGTCCGTGCCCGGAATCAGCTGCTGGAGCTGAACTGCCCGGTCATCCGCGAGGCTGAACTGCTCGTCGAAACCGATCTCGCCGGCCCGCACTCCGAGGGAACACAGGCAAAACACCGCCATGACAAGCCAGAGTTTCATATCCATCGAATCTTCCTCCCTATGCTCGGCATCAGACCGATGCCGTCGATCCCGAAATCTGTCACCCTCATGCATACCCGAAACACTCCCCGGGGGGCAAGTACAGATATGGAAACAATATAAAAATAGATATATATAATGATATACAAATAGTATGCGTAATAAAGATGTTGATTCCTGAACGACAACAAGCGAATTCCGCATTCCCGTTCGTGCTGAGCCTGTCGAAGCATCGAGGCGGATGGGGGGAGGTTCATGCTGCAAGACTCGAGAAAGAAAACCGCCTTCGCACGCAATGGGCGAAGGCGGTTGAGAAACGATCTCGGGGAGATCAGTTGCCGGCAGCGGGGCAGCCGCCACAGGACGAGCAGTCGCCGCACTCGGATGAGTCGCCGGCGGCGTCAGCGGCCGGCGCGGCCGCAGGGGCAGGGGAGGCGTCGGGAGAGACCACGGCCGGCGCTGCAGCGGCCGGCGCTGCGGAAGCCGGAGCCGCTTTCGGCGTGTCCTTGCCGATGCAGTCCTTGCAGAAGTAGTAGGTGATCGTGTCGCCGCGGACCAGGAAGAATTCGGGGTTCGAGGCCTTGCCGCACACCGGGCACTTGCCGTCTGGGTTCGTGACGGTCAGGACTACTTCCTTCGCATCCTTGATCTTCGCGATCGCCGCGGCCGGATCCTTCTTGAACGTGTCGATGCACGACGGGCAGCAGAAATGGTAGATCTTGTTCTCGTGGATGATCGCCACGTCAGTCAGGGCTTTCCCGCCCATGATCGGGCATTCGGCATATCGCACGTCGAGAAGTGCCGGGGCCGCGGACGCCGTCTCGGCAAAAACGCCGAGCGGTGCGACAAAAGTGACGAGAACGAGAATCAGGGCAAGAATCGATACCTGTTTCATGACAACCTCCTGTAACCGTTTCAGTGTCGGGAATTCCATCCCCATTCTCTCAAATTTGCAATTTCTTTGCCAGTCCCGATAGTAGAACAATAGCTATATATCCGTAGGGGCGGTTCGCGAGCCGCCCAAGCCAACGCACCGGGATGACAATACGTTCTCACCTCCGAGGCGCAGAGACGCAGAGGGTGGAAAGAACCCTGATACGAAAAACCGGAGGGAACCTTGCGGCTCCCCCCGGCTTTCAATGTGGCTGTATCAGCCGTTCTTCTTGGCGAACTCGTCCATCAGGTTCGCGAGCGCCTTGGCGCCCTCGATCGGCATGGCGTTGTAGACCGACGCGCGGCAGCCGCCGACACTGCGGTGGCCCTTCAGGCCGTCGAGCTTCAGCTTCTTGGCTTCGTCGAGGAACTTCGCCTCGAGCTCTTCGGTCTTGAGCCGAAACACGACGTTCATCTTCGAGCGGCAGTGAGCGGCGACCGGGCACTTGTAATAGCCGTTCGAGCGCTCGATCGCGTCATAAATGATCTTGGAGCGATCAGTGGCGAGCTTCTCGGCCGCAGTTAAACCGCCGATGCTCTTGAGCCATTCCATCGTGAGCTTGATGCCCCAGATACTGAACACGGGTGGGGTGTTGTAAAGCGAATTTTCCTTCGCATGCAGGCGGTAATCGAGATAGTTGATGATGCTCTCGGGGCAGCGCTGCAACAGGTCTTCGCGCATGATGACGATCGCGGCACCGGCCGGGCCGGCGTTCTTCTGTGCGCCGGCATAGATTACGCCGAACTTCTCGACCGGAACGGGCCTGCTCATGAAATCAGACGACATGTCGCAGAATATCGGCACGTTGCCGGTCTCGGGCCAGCCCTGCTGCCACTGCACGCCACCGATGGTCTCGTTGGAGGTCATGTGAAAATAGGCGGCCCCTTCGCTTGCCACGAGGGTTTTCGGATCGGGCAACGTCATGTAATTGTCGGCTTTGCCATCCCAAACGATATTGATCTTGCCGATTTTCTTTGCGTCATCTGCCGCCTTCTTCGCCCAGGCGCCGGTGTTGGTGAAATCAGCGGTCTTGCCGCCCCAAAGGAAGTTCATCGGCAACATACCGAACTGAAGGGTTGCGCCGCCGCCCAAAATCATGATCTTGTAGTTGTCCGGAACCTTCAACAGTTCCTTGATCAAAGCTATGCATTCAGTGTGAACCGCATCATAAATCTTGCCGCGGTGGCTCATTTCCACCAGCGACATGCCCGAACCCTTGAAGTCTACGAACTCGTCTCGAATTTTTTCGAGAACCGACACCGGAAGAATTGAAGGTCCGGCGCTGAAATTGAAGATGCGAGCCATGTCAAATTTGCTCCTTTGAAGATTGTTGTGAATCCGCTTCCCGATCCCGGGAAGCGGACGCGTTCCCTTGGTCGTTCGTTCAGTGCGTCTTTGAAAGCTCGTTGATGACGACCTCAACGACGTCCTGCCCAGCGCGACTCTGACCTTCCGCCGTTGAAGCGCCTAGGTGGGGAAGGGCTATCACGTTCTGGTGCTTGACCAGATCGAAGTTCGCGGTCGGCTCCTTTTCCCAGACGTCAATGCCGGCCGCCGCGACCGTGCCGTTGTTGAGGGCTTCGAGCAGCGCCTTTTCGTCGACCGTGCCGCCGCGGGCGCAGTTGATCAGGAACACGCCCTTTTTGACTTTTGCGAACTCGGCCGCGCCCAGAGCAGGTCCGGCTTCCTTGGCGAACGGAATGTGCAAGCTGATGAAGTCGCTCTTGGCGAGCAGTTCATCTTTGGTGACCATGACGATCTCGGGAATGGGGGATTCCGTGGAGGAACGTCTGTATCCGATGACCTTCATCCCGAAAGCAACGGCGCGGGTAGCCACGGCCTGAGCGATCCGACCGGTGCCGATCAAACCGAGAGTCTTGCCATACAACTCGGCGCCTTCAAAGGATTTTTTGTCCCATTCCTGGCCCTTCATCGAAATGTTGGCACGGCCCATCTTGCGGGCGACCGACAGCATCAGTCCGAACGCCAGCTCGGCGACGGAAATGGTGGTGCAAGTGGGGGTGTTACGGACCGCGATTCCCTTCTCTTTCGCGGCGACCTGGTCGACGTTGTCGAGGCCGACGCCGGCGCGGGCAATGACCTTGAGGTTTTTACCGGCCTCGATGACCGGGCGGGTGACCTTGGTGGCCGACCGGATGATAATGGCGTGATATGCCGGAATCTCTTTGACGAGCTCTTCAGGCGTCATCTTGGTCTTGTAGGTGACCTCGAACGCCGGGTTCTTCTTCAGAAAATCGATCGCGGACTGGTCGAGCGAATCCGAAATGAGCACCTTGAAAGTAGCCATGAGCAGTCTTCTCCTGTTCCGTTCCTGTTCTGTATTCTCTGTCGCCTGTCAGGCAAACGGCCCCATCTTAGCGCCCCGGGCGGAGACTGTCAACCCGCTTCCCATTGTGGATGGCGATCGCATCCGTTGCTGTAACCGCTGTTGGAGAGTGGCGATTTCGAGTGTCGCACCAATCGTGTATCCGTTCGTCCTGAGTTTGTCGATCCTGCCCTGATCCTGCTGAAGGGGGCGAGAGCATTCGTGCTTCGACAGGCTCAGCGCGAACGGTATCGAGTATGCAAATGATTGTCGTGCTTCTTGTGACGCAAGTGGAGCCGTGATATCGTTCCGGGAAGGAAAAGAATGAGCACATCAGCCGGAAGTCGCGACAACGTGAGCAACCCCCGAAGGAAGACGGCGCCGGGAAAGGCCGAGACGGCCCTGCTGGAGCCGTTCGAGGGGTTGGCTGTCGGCGACGTCGTCGTTCCGGCCACGACGGATGACTGTGCCGCGGCTCTGGACGAGATCAGGGTTGCTGGCGCCGTCGGGTTCGATACCGAGTCGAAGCCGGTTTTCAAAAAGGGCGTGAGCAGACCCGGCCCGGATCTCGTCCAGTTCGCGACCTCGGAGCGGGCGTTCATCTTCCAGCTTCAGCGGCTGGAATGCCGGCCGTTCGTGACCGAGATCCTTCTTGCCGACGACATCCTCAAGGTCGGGTTCGATCTGCAGTCGGACCGGGGCGCCCTGCACAAATTCTTCGGAATCGAGATCAAGTCGGTGCTCGACCTGTGCGCCGTCTTCCGGAAGCGCGGGTATCGCAACACGACCGGGGTGCGGGCCGCGGTCGGCATGGTCCTCCATCGCAGCTTCAGCAAGTCGAAGCATGTGACGACATCCGACTGGTCGAAACTCCAGCTTTCGCCGAACCAGCTGGTCTATGCCGCGAACGACGCCTACGCGGCCCTCATGGTCTGGGAGGCGCTCGGCCGCCCGGCCATCGGAAAGAAATGACGTCCCGCGATGCCCTGTTGAAGCCTGGGCCTCTGTTCGCGACGATCGCGGCCTTCGGCATCCTGGCGGCGACGATGGCGCCGGGCCTCGCCTGGAGGCACTTCGGCGACGACGGCGGGGAGCTGATCCTGGCGTCGGTATTTCTCGGCGTCGCTCACCCGGCCGGATGCCCTGCCTACCTGTTCCTGGGAAAGCTGTTCAGCCTGCTTCCGGGAACCGCGACGGCCTGGAAGTTCAATCTTCTCTCGGTCTGCGCGGGCAGCCTTGCCGTGGGCGCCATCACCGCCCTGCTCGGCAGCCTGAACACCCGGTATCACTGGAGCCTCGGCCCGTGGTCGCGAACCGCGATCGGCCTCCTTATCGGCCTCAACCCGGCCCTCTGGTCGCAGTCCGTCATCACGGAAGTATACGCCCCGGCGACGGCCTTCGCGCTGTGGGGGCTGGTGGGGGTGTTCTCCTGGGCCGAGCGCCGCCGCCACGGCGGCACCGGGGCAGGCTGGCTGGCGGCGGCCGCCGCCTGTTTCGGCTTGGCCGCGGGCATTCACCTGCTGACCCTGTTTCTGCTTCCGGGCCTGCTCGTGCTGGTCATGGGCGCCGATCCCGGGTGCTGGCGGCGGCCGTCATTCTGGACAGCCCTGCTGATCGGCACCGGACTGACAGTGATGCTGTATGCGAGTCTGCCGGTCCTGGCGACCCGACTTGCCCCCGTCAACTGGTCGTATATTCGCACGCCGTCTGATTTCCTCGACCACCTCACGGGCCAGCAGTACCGCTACCGGATGCTGGCTCTCACCGGAAGAGAAAGCCTCGAGCGCCTGTCGGTGAAAACCCTTCCCTACGTCAGAGATGGCTGGGGAAGCATCGGTCTCCTGCTTCTCGCGCTCGGACTGTTCCGGGCCTGGCGCGCCGCCCTGACGAATCCCGACGGGGAATACCGGGAACGCCTGATGCGCGACGGAGCGGGGTGGGCCCTCCTGCTGCTCGTCCCCGGATATTATATCATGCAATATTCTATCGATGACTGGTTCCCGTACACCTGCCTGCCGTTCTGCCTCGCCGGTCTCCTGCTCCCGTGGGGATGGCTGGCCGTGACGGACCTGGCCGGCCGGCTGGTCGCCCGGAAAGACCGCCTGAGATCGGCGATTTCGCTTGCCATCATGATCCATGCCGCGGTGATGATCGCCGCGAACGCGCCGGCGATGTCAATGGCCGGCGAGCGGGAACCCGACCGCTGGGCGCAGGGCGTCATGGCGGGCGTGGCATCGGAGAGCCTGATCATCAGTGACTACGACGGCCGGACGAACGCCCTGATGTATCATGCCCGGCTCGGACCGTCGCCGAGGCCCGACGTGATCGTCGTGCTCCGTTCGATGCTCGCGAAATCCTGGTATCGCGACCATTTGCGCCGAATCTACCCTGCGCTTGTGCTTCCAGAACCAAACGCAATCGAACTCGGCATGGCATGGGACGACCTCTGCAACGCCGTTGCGCGCTCGATTCTCCTCAAAAACGCCGACAGGCCGCTTTACACGGTCGCCCGCCGGCCCGAGGTGACGGGCTCCCTTGCTCTCAGCCAGGAATACGGCATCTACCGCATCATGCCAGAAATATACGGTGGTGAATAGTGTGCAGTGGTCGGTGGTCAGTGGAGAGTGGTTGGGTTACGGGTTGATCGCCTGAATGCCCGATTCCGCTCGTGCTGAGCCTGTCGAAGCATGAGAACTTCGCCCTTCGACGAGTTCAGGGCGAACGGGGGCATTTCGCAGGATGTGAAAATGACGAAATGATATATATTCGTATTGCTATTTCACTTCCTGGATCCAGGTGCCGTCCCAGGATTTCGCCCCGGAATCTTTGAGGGCGCGGCATCGCTCGAGCAGGCGCTTCGCGGGCTCGTCGTCGGGTTGTTCGGCGGAAAGGTATGCCTCGAGTTTCCCGATCGCGTCGGTGAACCCGCCCTGAATCGCCATAGCGAGACACTCCTCGTAGCAAAGCTTTCGGCGCTGCATGGCCGGGATACGGCCGTGCCGGGACTGGTCGTGGAGGTCGAGGAGTACCTCATGCACCGGCACCGTCTGCTTGCGCCCGGTGGCGAGGAGGGCGCCGAGGTGGCGCGTGAGCATGTCGTTGCCGACGAGGTCGTTGGTGGCGCCGCTGATCAGGATGCCCGAGCCGAAGACCTTATTCGCGCTTTCCAGGCGGGCGGCGAGGTTCACATTGTCGCCGATGACCGTGTAGTCGAACCGCATGCGCGAGCCCATGTTCCCGACGACGACCAGGCCGGTGTTGATGCCGATGCGCACCCTGAACTCGGGGCGGCCCTGCGACTTCCAGCGCTCGCACAGGCGGGTGAGCGCGTCCTGGTTCTCGAGCGCGCAGCGGCAGGCGCGGATCGCGTGGTCGATCTGGTCGAGCGGGGCCCCGAACACGGCCATGATGGCGTCGCCTTCATACTTGTCGAGCAGGCCGTCGTACCGGAAGACGACGTCCGTCATCTCGGTCAGATACTCGTTCAGGAGCTCGACGACCTGCATCGGGGGCAGACCTTCCGACATCGTGGTGAAGCCGGCGATGTCGGAGAAGAAGATCGTCAGGATGCGCTCTTCCCCGTGCAGGTTGAGCTTGTCGGGGTCGCGCAGGATCTCGTTGACGACCGAGGCCGTGACGTAGTGCTGGAACGCGCTCTTGATGCGCAGCTTGTCGGAAACCTCGCGGTAATACTGCCAGCCGACGGTCGCGACGAAGGTGACGACGAGGACGAACAGCGATCCGGCGATCTCGACCGGCTGGTGGGCGCGAAGCATCGAAAGGCCCGACGCGGCCACGATCAGCAGGCTTCCCGCGATGGTGGCGCCGGCGTAGGGAAGGGGATACAAAACCCGCGCGAGGGCCAAGGAGACTGCAAGGCTGACGAGGCAGAGCAGGTGTTTCCACCAGTCGGGCGGGGGCCTCAGCCAGGTGCCGGTCAGGATGTTCTGGAGCGTCTGCGCATGGATCAGGGCGCCGTATTCCGGGCGGCCGGTCGGGGTCAGGAACCGGTCCTCGACCATCGAGGTCGCCCAGCCGATGATGACCACCTGGTCCCTGAAGATCGCCGGATCGAGCCTGCGGTGGTAGATGTCGAAGAAACTGAACATCGGAATCGAGGTCATGAACCCCGTATAGTTGATCAGGATGTTCTCGCCGTCGACGATGGGGATGCTCCGGGGCCCGCTCGCTGTATGGAAGACGACCTCGTCGGGCCGATACTCGATCCGGTCGCGCGACAGCCCGAGGAAGAGGCGCGCCAGCTCGGTCGGGAAGGACGGCAGGGGATCGCCCTCGACCGGTCGGAAAACGAGGCTGGATTTGCGCACGGACTCGTCGATATAGGGGTAGAAATACGGCGGGGCGACCAGGCTGTTCTGTGCGAGCAGGGGAAACGGCGGCGACATCGTCTGGTTGCCCCGTCGGTACCCCATCATGACGACGTTGCCGGCCTCGCGGCAGGCGTCGGCGATCGCCTGATCCTGGCGCGGGTCGTAGGCTGCGTTCTGGGCAAAGAACACATCGACGCCGATGGCGCGCGGCTTGCCCTGGGAAATATACCGTAGCCCGTTCGCCCAGACGCGCTCGCGGTGCCAGGGCGTCGGTTCGGGCATGCCCAGGTAGGTCTGCTCGTCGAGGAGAACGAGGACGATTCCCGGGTTGGGCGCCTCGGCGGGAAGGAGCGGGCGCAGTTTCGACACCCACGGGTGTTTCGTCGGTGAGCCCGCGGCGATGCGGACGCGGACCCAGAAATCCTGGAGCCGCGTGTCGATCGCCCGAAAGATGCTCTGTCCGAGCCAGAGCGCGAGAAACAGGCCGAGAATGAGCCCTCCCAATGCCATGCGGGGGAGGGTTGGTGCGCCTTTTCGGGTCATTGGTCAGTCATCCGTATCAGAGATCCTGGCTGTTCGTATCTCCGCCCTTGCCGCCGCCGGTTCCCGTGCCCAAACCCGTCCCCTCGCCATCACCGGGTTCAGGCGGGATGCCCGTCCCGCTTCCCGTTCCGCTTCCTGTACCTATGCCGGTTCCTGACCCGGTTCCAGTGCCGGCATCGCCGTCACCGCCGGTGCCGGTGCCCGTGCCGGAGTTCAGACTGACGCCCTTTCCGCCGCCGGTTCCTGAACCGGTGCCCGTGCCTGTTCCCGGTCCCGTGCCCGTTCCGGTCCCTGTGCCGGTGCCGGTTTCTGCGCTGAGGCGGGCATACGAGCCAGAGGCGTCGCGCGGGTCGATCAGGTCGCGCTTGAGGGCCTGGAGATACTCGTCGTAGGCTTCCCGGTATTTTTTCAGCTTGTCGGGCGCGGACGGATCCTTTGACATTTTCGCCTGCAGATACTCAGCGTATGCGTTGCGGTACTTCGTGGTCAGGGACTCAAACGTTGAAATAGGCTCCAGTGCCGAAACGGATGCTGGTCGGGCCAGTCCGAGGAGACCGCAGAGCACCAAGGGCATCAGAAACGCAGTTGAGCGACGCATGGAGAACCTCCTCTTACAACTACTCTTCTTAAGTATGACATATTATTCCAAGGTTCAGGGGTTGGGGCAGGACTTCTGGGCCACCAGGACGTCAGTGACAGATGGCCAGATCGCGGCAAGTTCGGCGGGAAGCTGGGCCTGCTTGGCGGTCATCTCTGCCCGGTAGGCGATCTGGGTCGTTCCCAGTTCGTAGGCACGCGTCTGTTCGAGGGCCAGGAGATCAACACCCCGGGCGTTTTCCATGCTCAGACAGTCAGGAGCGTAGGTGATATCGAAGGGTTGGAGCGTTCCCCAAAAGTGGTGCGGGATCACGAGGTTGCCCGGAGTCGGCGGGCTGACAGGATACTGCTCGCAGTTGACGAGAAACGCATACTGCTGGCCCGGTGAGGTCGACCGGCCGAACACGTTATACAGCGTCTGGGAAGCCATTCCCATCCCGGTCGGGTTCAGGGAATACGTCATCTGAAGGCCCTGGATGGTGCCGTTGTACGTTCCCGCGCCGCCGCCGCCCTGCAGGTTCGCGATACCGGCCTCGATCGCCGACCAAGCGACCGCTTCCGTCGAGAGCCGCTCGTGGTAATGAACCGCCTGTCGCGTCTGCGAACTGCCGAAGCTCGACAGAAAGAAGACGAGAGGGCCCATCACGGCCAGCAGACCGAGAACGACCATCAGGGCGATGCCGCGTCTATTCATTGACGAGCCTCACCGCGTCCACGAAATGTAGCCTGTTCGCCGACAGATTGACGGAGATGAGTTTGTTGTCGACGGCCATGACCGTGAAACTCGCGCCGTCGATGCCGCGGCCGATCGGCGTCGGGTCGACCACAGGCAGCCCCGGCCCGTTGGGAATCAGGCACCGGCGGATTTCGCGCGCCGAGGGAACATAATAATAGGCGGCGATCTCGCCCCGGAAATTCTTGAACACCATTCGCGAATCTGTGCGGGGCGACTTGTCAGCATTCAGGCGCGGCCAGATGATCTGCCGGCCCGTCTTCACTTCCTGGATGATCTTCCAGAGCGCCTGCTGCATGCGGTCCTGGCTCTCCGTGATTCTGAGGAACTGCTCCTGCTGGCGTTTCTGGGCGAAGAACCAGCTCCCGACGATGCCCATGATGACGGCGAAAATCGCCGCCCCGACAAGAATTTCGACGAAGGTGGCGCCCCGGCGAAGCATGCGGTCAGTGTCGCGCGACATACACCCTCAGGGGATACTCGAGGATACGGGAGGATTCATCCCAGCGGATCCGGATTTCCACGTCCTTCGGCTGGGTCCCGGATACCTGGAGCTGATACCGGAAATTGAATTTGCGGAACACCGCCGCGAGCTCGGGAAGGTGGGCTTCGGTCAGCTGCAGGGCGCTGGCCTGGGTTGTCCCCGGGTTGGAAAAGGGATTGAAGATCCCGTCGGCAGGCCCGCCGGCGATGACGAGCTCGGGTGTGTCGACGATCTCGTCGTAGGGCATCGAGAGCAAGTGCTGGGCGATCTTATGTGCGAGGCTTGCTGCAAAGCGGAGATTCTGACTTTTCTTGACCGCCTGGCTGCTCGTGCCGACCATCTGCATGACGGGAATGAGACAAAGGGCGAGAACGCCCATCGCTACGGTGACTTCGAGAAGCGAGATTCCGCGACGGTTCATGGTCGGCCCTCTGCCTGCGTGATTTTCATGCGCAGGATCTCGGCCTGCGCGTTCGAGGGAAAACGCTCGCGGAGCTCGCCGAGAATCTCGAGAGCTTCCGGAAAATAACCGAGTTGATATAATAACTGTGCGTATTCGTAACCCACGAAAAAGTCACGCTTCGGGGACTTGTGCCATGCCTGACTCATCGCCCCGACGGCTTCCTTCCAACGGCCGCTCTTTGCCAGGATGCGGCCGAGATAAAAGTGGCTCCGGTAAAACGCGGGATCGATCTCAAGGGCGCGCCTGAACGAGGTTTCGGCGGCGGAAAGATCGCCGAGTTTCCAGAGGCAAAACCCTTCGCGGTCCCGGGCTTCGAGATGTTCCGGGTAGAAGGACAGGGCGCTTCGATACAGCTGGAGAGCACCGGAATACTCGCGGCGCTGGCGATAGATTTCCCCCATGCGAAACTCCTGGTCGGCGCGCTTGTAGGCTGGCGTCCGGGGGCGGCGCGTGACCGCGTCGAAGACCGTTCCCTTCGGAAGGGGAGCCTTTCTCGAAAAAGGTCCCGGGGCCGTGCTTTCACTGAACGCAAAGAAGAAAATCAGAATCCCCATGGCGACGACGGGGAGAAGCCATGGAGCCCAGTCGAGAGCGTCGGAAGTGGGAAACTCGCTTCTCTGCATCCTTCTCACGTTCCTGAAAAGTGATATCTGCCACGGGTTCCCGGATGGCGGGGGAATAGTTCTATGTTCCCTATCAATGTAATCTATGAATAGTTGCGGTGCAACCATGGCAAAAGCCGACTCTCAGGGCGAGCGCATCTGTTTTCGCAACCGCCGTTGCAGAACGCCGAGTTCGAGTGATACACAATCGCATATCCGTTCACCCTGAGCTTGTAGAAAGGTGAACGTCACTCGTGCTGCGACAGGCTCGGCATGAGCGGAAAACAGTCACGATGCAAAGAATGTCATGCGCTTGCCCTGCCGATCCGGGGATTTCTTGTCGTTCACCTGCATGCTGTGTTAGAGTGAAAATACTACCCCCATGAAAGCCGGGAGGTGCATGGTGAGAAGGTTCATTCCGCGCCGCATGCGGCTGGTTGTGATACTGCCTTTGGTGCTGGCGGCCATCTGCCTGTGCATGTGCGCCTGTCGCGCCGAAGACGAAACCCTCGAAGACGCGAAGATCCTCTACAAGCAGGCGATTCGGGAGAAAGCTTCCGGGAAATCCGAAGAAGCGCTGGTCACCTACGAAAAGGCGATCCGGATGAACCGGGGGATCCTCGGGGAGGACGACGACGGCCTGATCGGGCTGTTGCGTGCAAAGTACGAAAAGAAGCTGAAAGACAGTCCCGAAAATATCGAGGCTCTCGAGGGAATGGGCTTCGTCAGCGCTGTCTGCTATGCCGACATGGCGAAGGCAATCGGGTGTTACGAGAAAGTTCTCGAGCTGGCAACAGACGAGAAAGTCAAATCCAGGACGTCGAATCTCATCGAACGACTGAGAGCCATGCAGGAAGCGACCCAGCGGACGAGCGACGAGATCACCGCCCAGATGCGCGACGAGCGACTCCGGGGCTGGTCCGAAATGGAGCGCCAGGAGCGGCTTGCAGCCCAGCACGAGGAAAGCCAGAGCCGGGCCGCGAAGTATGCTCAGCTCACCCAGCAGCGAGACCAGCTCGATACTCGGATTCCCCAGCTCGAAGAAGAGATCAAGAATCTGGAAGAGGAATACAACAAGGCGAACCGTCTGTGGTATACCCTGAAAGACAGCCGCTACGACCGGCGACGCGACCGGTTCGAGAAAGACCTCGAGCAGAAACGCAGGGAACTGTCGAAAGCTCGGTCCGACTTCGATCGTGCGACCGCCGAAATCGAGAAAATGGATCGCGAACAGCCGGGTGACGGCGGACAACCGGGCGCCGCCTCGGGAACGCCCCCCGTTCGAGGCGGGGAAGGCAATGAACCCGATGCGGGAATGCCCGCGGGTGACGGCATGACCGGCGGCAGTGACCCGGTGCTTCCTACGGGAGACAACCCCGATTTCCCGCCGCAGAGCGGGGGCAATACGGAAAACGGTGACTCGGGCGGCGATACCCAGCCTCCGGCCGATCAGGGGGGGGCGATACCTTCCGAGAGTTCCTCGGGGAGCGATGGAGGCGAGCAGTCGTCAGGATCGAGCGGCATGTGAGTTCCGATGTGTTCGGCGAAAAAACAAGCGACCGGATCCAGATGGGTCCGGTCGCTTGATCTGAAGCGATCGAAAATATCTTACAGTTTCAGCGCTTCAACCGGGCACACGGAAACGCAGGCACCGCACTCGATGCAGCCGTCGCCCTTGTAGTTGGCCTTGCCGTCCTTGATCTCGAGGACTTCAACGGGGCAGGTGCCGACGCAGGCGCCGCAACCGGTGCATTTTTCCTTATCGACCTTGATAGCCATTGTGTGAGAACTCCTTTTCCGAAGTTGTGCCTCGGTCGAGGCGACGCCATCTTACCGCACACCCGACGCTTTGTAAAGCGCAGACCCGGGGAACCGCCGAAACGTTGTTCCCGAGAGATTTTTGACCGGGAATTTCAGCGGACGTTCCGGGCTGGCAGAAGGGCGGCGGCGAAAAAGACCTTGAACAGATCGCCTGCCAGGAACGGCAGAACACCGCACGTGAAGGCGCGCTCCGGTCCGACGAACGCCGCGAGATGGGTGGCGCCGAACAGGTAGATCACGAGGTTGCCGCCGGCCATGACGGCGAGTTTCCCGGAAAACGTCCGGCCGAACCCGCGCCCGAAAAGGGCGCTTACAAACGCCGCCGCAGCGACGAAGCCGGCGAGGTAGCCGCCGGTCGGGCCGAACAGGTGGGCCGGTCCGCAGGCACCGCCCGAGAAAACGGGAAGTCCCGACAGGCCCAGCATGACGAACAGGGCCGCGGCTGCCGTTCCCCGCATCATGCCGAGGGCTCCCCCGACGAACAGGACGCCGAACGTCTGTCCGGTGATCGGAACGGGGTACAGCGGGATCTCGATTCTCGAACACAACGCGATGAACAGAGCTCCGGCGATGACAATCGCCGCATCCCGTCGAATCGAGGCGTTCGACGTGGCGGCTGTCGTGAGGGAAATGGTTCGGTACATTCTGAATCCTCCGTGAGAGGGGGATGGGCGCGGACAGCCGGGGGTGAGTCCATACTGCAGCGCGACGGCGAAGATATCACAAACGGCGGTTATCGACCAGAGACGCCTCGCGGGATCGATGAAATTCGGGGGCCTTGGTTGATGAAACGGCCATGGAATGCGATAATGGCGCACGAAAAAATTCAGAACGGGGGTTCCAATCATGCTTCAGGACGGAGAAAAGGGCGTCATCATCCAGCGCGACCAGAAGACCTACGCAGTGGCGCCGCATATTCCCTGCGGGGTCGTCAGTCCGGCCACGCTTCGCAAGATTGCCGATGTCGCCGAAAAGTTCAACGTGCCGGCCATCAAGTTGACAAGCGCCGAACGCATCGCGCTGGTGGGCATCAGGGAAGAAGACGTCGACGGCATCTGGGAAGATCTGGGCGGCATGAAACCGGGCGCCGCCGTCGGCCTCTGCATCCGGAGCGTGAAAACCTGCCCGGGAACGACGTTCTGCAAGCGCGGCATCCAGGACAGCCTCTCGCTGGGAATGAAACTCGACGAGCTGTACCACGGCCTTCAGCTTCCCGGCAAGTTCAAGATCGGCGTCAGCGGCTGTCCGAACCAGTGCGCCGAGACCTGCATCAAGGACCTGGGCTTCATCGGTCTGCACAATGGCTGGCGCGTCATGGTCGGCGGAAACGGCGGCGCGATTCCGCGCCTTTCAAAAGAACTGATCAAGGATATCGATACCGAGACCGCCCTTATTGTCGCCGCCAAGGTGATCAACTGGTTCAAGGCCAACGGCCGGCCTCACCAGCGCCTCGGCATGATCCTCGAGAAAACCGACATCGAAACCTTCCGCCGCAACGTCATCGGCTAGATGATGGAGGGGCGGGTTTCAAACCCGCCCCTCCATGCGCACCTGGATGTCCGGTCAGGCCTTGGCCGGGGTGACGGCCTGCTCCGGCGTGCGATCGGTCACGGTCTTGAAGATGAACAGCGCGACGGCGGAAATGAATCCTATAGCCATGAATACATACCAGATGCTATGGGCGTTCGCGTAGACGGCCGCCTTTTCCGCCGCCGAAATGCCGGCGGGCAGGGTCTTGGGATCGGGGCAGTAGGCGTCGAGCAGGAAGCCCGACAGGATGAATCCGGCCAGTGCGGAGAAGAACGAGTGCAGGTGGCTGAAGCCCAGATATACACCTTCCTCGCCCTTGGGCGCCTGGAATGAGAAATACTCGAGGAACCGGGGCGAGATGAAACACTCGGCGAGCCCCTGGATCGCGATTCCCAGAATCATCATCACCGTCACTGGGTGAAGCCCCATGAAACCCGACTCGAGCCACTGCGAACTGGCCATCGCGAAGGCCGAAAAGGGCATCAGCACCATGCCGACGAGCATCGACGAAACCGCGGCGAAACGCTTCATCAGCTGGGTGACCGGCACGACGAACAGCACCACGACGAACGGGTTCACGTTCGCCAGCCACTCGGGCTTGGCGCTGTCGCCGATCAGCCGGATGACGTATTTGGGCATCGTTGCGTACATCTGTTGCTGGATGATCCAGAAACCGGCGACGATCAGCGTCAGCGCCATCAGCCGGGGCGACAGGAAGATCGCCTTCAGCGAGGTGAAGACCTGGCCGATCGTCTTGTCGGACTTGGCCTCGCCCTCGACGTTCTTGAACATGAAAATCGCGAACAGAAGCGCGAGAAGCGACATGCCCGCCGAGAAAAAGTTCACGTATTCGAGGCCCATTCCCTGCCGCACGTAGGGGACGACCGTCTTACCGCCGAACGCGCCCAGGTTCACGACCCAGTAGAACAGGGAATACGCCCGCGCGCGATTCGCTTCGTTCGTGGTCTTCGCGACCGTGCCCGTGATGAGGGGTTTGATGAACGAGCCGCCGAGCATCAGGATGCCCAGGATGATGATGACCGCGAGTTTTCCGTGAAAGATGCCGAGCAGGGTGTAGCCGACCGTCAGCAGCGCGAACGCCACGATCATGCCGTACCGGAAGCCGATCTTGTCGCAAAAAGCCCCGACGAACGGCGGCAGCAGATACAAAAGAGCGTAGAATACGCCGGCCACGACGCCCGTTTCCTTGTCAGAGAATCCGACGATGTCCGTCAAAAACAGCGTCAGAACGATGAAGAAGCCGTAATAGGCGGCGCGCTCGCATAGTTCCATGAAGTTGGCGAGCCAGAATTCTTTGGGGAATTTCCAGGTTTCGGCAGACATGATTCATCCTTCCCTGATGGTTTGAAAATCAGAATCGAATATACCGTATTTCAGGATGTTTACAAACTGCCGATAGAGGAACGTGAGAAAATATCTTACGGCGTTCCCTCCATGGAGGCATGACATGTATCGAACATCCCGCACCCTGATTGCCGGCGCGCTCTGCATGATGACGGCCGTGCCCGCGTTCGCCGATCCGCCCGCGGAAGAAATGGCCCGGCAGATGGGGTATTCCGAGCTCATCAAGCACATGGAGCTGCCGAAGCGGCACGATCCACGAGCCCCCCTGCCGAAGCACCGCGGCGGGATCGAGGCTGTGACGGCGGAGCGGCTTCCGGCTGACCGGAAACTGCTTGACGCCTATATGTATCAGAAGGCTGAACACGCCTCGATGATTCCTTTTCTGCTCAGCCTGCAGAAAAAACAGCCCGAATCGCCCAAAATTTCCCGGAAACTCGCCCTGACCTGTCTGCAGGCCGGCCAGCCCCGGGAAGCCCTCTACTGGTTCACTTACACCTACCAGCGCGACCGGAGCGATCTGCCAGCGCTCTGGAACATGGCGGCCCTGGCGTACCGGCTCGGCGATACGCGCAAGACGACCGATTATCTCGACGAGTATGCCAGGCGCGATCCCAACTCGATGTGGGGGATCGTCGCCAAGAAGTTCCTCGAGACGGGAACCTTCGCCGGATATGACGCCAGATCGACCATCGCCGACCATGGCATGCCGCGCGTAGGCTACGTCGGCGGCGGGGCGGCCGGCGCGAAGGAAGGCGGCCTGATGGTCGTCGAAGGCAAGAGAGTCACTCCCGAAGAGATGCTTCCCGAGGCAAACCAACTGCCCGATGTGAACCCGTTCAAGCCGGGGCGCAAGGCGGGCGGCGAGAAGACCGACGACGGAACGGCGGCATACAGGGCGGCAACGAGGGCGGAGGCCGCCGCGGAGGCGAAGATCCCCACCCCGATGCCAGGCGCCTCGCTGGCAAAGGCGGAAATCCAGCCGCCGGCCGATGAGAAGGCGAGCGGTGCACATGTCGTCGCGCATCTGGTGGCATCGGGAGCGGCTTCGGCTGCGCCGGTGGCGGTCGCGACACCGGCAGCTCCGGTCGGCGCTTCGGCTTCCGTTGCCGCACATGCTTCATCCGCGGCTGGAGCGCCCGTCGTGGCATCGGGCGCGCCGGTTGCTGCACCAGGTCCCGTAACGGCGGGCGGCCCTGTTCCGCCGACACCGGGAAAATAATGAAAGAAATAGAATAAAACGAATCGCCCGCCGGATATCCGGCGGGCGATTCGATCGTCAGAGGATCGAAAAACGGGACCGGGTCACCTGGGCTCGAACACCGTGGGAAGCGCGTCGATCAGGGCCGTGGCGAGGGCGGACGGCAGGCTTTCTATGGCATGGGCCGGCGTCTGGACGACGAGAGCGGGGGTCCCGGTATGGCCGAGTTCGTAGTCGGAACCGGCGCACGCTTTGACGCCGCCCTGCCTGCCCATCGCATTCACGACGGCCAGGGCGAGGGCTTTCCCGACCTTGCTCCGGTGGTAGTGTCGCAGTTCCACCGTCGTACCGGCGCCGGGCTTCATCGCGACCAGCAGGTCATACCCGCCCTCCAGATTTGCCGTCGTGATTGCATCGTGCTCGGGATGCATACCACTGCCGGTCGGCAGCCGACGGACGCGGGCGCCGCCCTGCATCAGGGCCTTGACAAGGGGGCGGACCCAGGGATCCTGTTCTCGCTGGGCGATGATCCCGATCCGCCGGCCGAGCAGGACGGGAGCGCGGGGCGTGAGCGTGATCAGGGGCGTCTGCACGTTCTTCCCGTCCGTCTTGTGGCGAAACGTCCCCGGCAGATATCCCGTCGTGGGGTTGATATTCATGGTGATATTGAACGCGCGCATCGGCATCGAAAGGGCGAAATACCCATCCGGGTTCGTCAGCGCCGTCTGCCGGTTGTCGGCTGATACGGTCATACGGTCGATTCCTGCGCCGGTCGCCGCCGAAACGACGCGCCCGATCACGAACTGCTCGTCGGCCGCTTTCAGCGCGATCGGCATGACGGCGACCTTCCTGCCGTCTGCATGGAGTTCGAGCGAAAAGCCGGCCCGCTCGGCGCCGCTCAAAGGAATAACGACGCCGGCCCGGCCGTCCGGCCCGGTCGTGCCGTCGATGCGCCTGCCCATCCAGGTCAGGGAAAACTCGATCCGGCGCTGGTTCGGCCGCTCGAGAGAGTCGAGCATCTGGATCGTGACCGGGAACGAGCCTGCGAACCCCTCGGGGATATAGGGGACCACGGGAAGGATGACGGCCGATTCGACCGGCAGCTGCACGCTCAGAGGAATGCGCACGAGCGGCGATCTGCCCCTGTCGACGCAGGTTCCCGACAGCAACAGGGTATACTCGCCGCTTTCGATCGGCTGGGTGTTCGAAAGGGTGTATACATGCCCGAACGCCGGAATCATGTCCAGCGTGAACCCAGCTTTGAACGCTGGCTCCATGCGCGTCTCGAGCTTCGCAATGGGCCGTGACGACGAGACAAGAAGCTGGAAATACGGCGTACTGACGACCGACGGTTTTTTTCCGACAACTTCGAGGCGGAGGGGCGGGATCTCGAACGCCTCGCGAATCGCCAGCTGGAAAGCCCGTGCCTGGTCGACGAGCGCACGGCCTGTCCTGAGCTTCTTCTCGATTTCCGGTACAGATATATACGCGGCTTCGGTCAGGACGGCCGGAATCTCGTTTTCGCGAAGAACGTAGAACCCTCCCGGAATAACGGTCGTACCAGTGCCGATGCTGCTTTCCTGGAGCCGGTCGCGCATGCGCGAACCGACGGTCAGCGGAACGCCGCGGTCGAGGGCGTTGAAGTAGATCTCGCCCTTGTTCGGGGCGTTCGGCCGCAGGGAGGCGTTGTGATGGATCGAAACGAACAGGTCGGGCGCTTCCTTTTTGGCGATCTCGACCCGCGCCGGCAGGGAAAGGAAAATGTCGGCGTTCCGGGTCAGGACAACGCGGGCCCCGTCTGATTCGAGAAGCTTCGCGAGATACCGGGCGACCCGAAGATTCGTCTCCGACTCCTTGAGCCCGTTTTTCCCGACGGCGCCTGGATCCGATCCGCCATGCCCGGGGTCAAGGACGATCGAAACGCCCGCCAGCGGTTGCGAAAGAGTGGTCGCATCGACCCCGGCAACCCCGGCGAACACTGCCAGACACAAGGCAATCACACGTATGCGCTGCGTAGTCATACACGCATTTTACCATACCCTCCGACGCTCTCAAAAAACCATGACACCTTCTTCCGAAATTCCAATTCCTACTCGTCTTACAAGAAGCACGACAACCTATTCCCGTAATCGATTCCCTGGGTTCCCGTTCGTGGTGAACCTGTCGAAACATGAAGCCTCCCGTCCTTCGACGAGCGCAGGGCGAGCGGATGATTTTCATTCTGCGGGATTCAATAGGGCGTTTCGCGAATCGTCTGCCCCGCTCATCGAATATCCCGGTTCCCGGTGTGGCTGTATCTCTCGGATACGTCATGGTATGCTTTCTCCATAACACCGGCCGCATACGCGGCATCGAGGAGGAAGATGATGAAGAAACTCCGGATGATGTCGGTTCTGCTCCTGCTGATGGTTTTTTGCACGATGCAGGGTGCAGCACTCGAGGTTCTGGTGTGCCTCTCGCCGCTCGGCGGGTTCGCACCGTCGAACAACAGCCGCACGATCACGATCGACGGCAAGGAACAACCGCTTGGCCTCAACAACGCTCTGATCGATGTTATCAAGAGAACCCCCGCATCCGGTTCGGTGAAGATCGCGATGTATAACTTCGCGCACCGAGACATTCTCGGACTGTTGCTCGACCGGGCTCTGCAGGACGGCCTCCAGGTCCGGATTCTCCTCGACAACTGCGCCGACTGGACGCAGGAGGCCGTCCGCGATTTCACCACCACCGTCGACAAGGTCGCACGCAAGGCGGCCGAGGAAAAACGGCCGTTCGACTTCCAGGTCAAGCTCGTGACTCCTGCCGTCATGAAGAAATACAAGCGCACTCGCGTGCTCGACGACGGCAAGGAAATCATCGGAACGATGCATCAGAAGTTCGGCATCATCTATCACGACCGCAATGCCCCGCCGACGACCTCGTTCGGCGGCTCGGCCAACATCTGCCCCAGCTCCGATGAAATCTACGCCGAGAACCGCATCTTCTACAACAACAGCACCGATACGGCCCTTGTTTGGGCGTCCCAGTTCGCGCGTCTCTGGAACGAATACTCCGAGCCCGGAACGAACGTCGTCGCCTCCGAGCCGGCCGTAAAAATCGAGAAGCGTCCCGAGTTTGAAATACTCTTCAATATAGAACCGACGGCCTCCGGCACGATGACGGCGATCGACGAGCGCATCATCAGCCTCCTCGACGAGGTGAAGCCCGACGGAAGCGTCGAGGTCGCGATGTTCAGCTTTACCCATTCGCGCATCGCGAACAAGATCCTCGAAGTCGCAGAGAAGAATCCGGGAGCGCGTTTCCGCCTCTTCTTCGATCATTCGATGCTTCTCTCTGGCCCCGATCGCCGTGGACTCATGCCGCCCGTCATCGAGGAAAAAATCAAGGAGAAGAAGCTGACGAACATCGAGATTCGGTACAAGTTTCGTGCGAACTCCTACGCCTACGACGCAAAACTCAAGGAGGTCGCCCAGGATCACTTCCGGGCCCCGCTGCTGCATCACAAGTTCCTGATCGTCAATCACCAGAAGATCATCACCGGGTCGTATAACTGGTCAGCATCGGCCGAAGAGCGGAACATGGAAGATGCCGTCATCTTCGACGCCGCCACACCCTACGGGAAAGACGTCATCGACCGCTACCTCGCCGAGTTCGATTTCCTCTGGAACAACCGCTACGAAGACAAGCACGCCGGCAAGGACGTGAAGCCCTACAGCATCGGCCGCGACTATGCGCTCGAATACGAGAAGAAGATCAAGGAAACTTTGTCCGAGTTTGTCTGCTCGAAAATCCAGAAACTTCTCGACGACGGCCCGCTGCCCCCCCAGAACCTCAGAAACCTTGCCAACGTCGGCGGCGGCGAACTGAACAAGGCCCTCGAGAAAATGAAGGCCGCCTTCCTCATCGAAACCTTCACAAAAGACGGCACCGAACGCTGGCGCCTCGCCGACTGATCAATTCCACGACCCATTGAAATCTCCTGTGGGGCGGGTTTCAAACCCGCCCCTACGTGTTGAAGGGCAACCATCCGACGTAGGGGCGGTTCGCGAACCGCCCGCCTCCGCCAGAACGATGTGGTTTCGTTCAAACTCGTTCATTGATGTCGCATCCCATCGCAATCTCCTGTAGGGGGGGCAGGTTTGAAACCCGCCCGATAGGAGCCATATAATAGTTATGTACATAATAATGGTATCGGGTGACTGCCCGATACCATTCGTGCGAGTGGAGAACGTTATCCCGTGATGCTGTCCTGTTCGGCGATCGCCTCTTCGTTGCGGGCGGCGTTGTGCCGGGCCAGCAGCGACTCGGCCTGCGCGACCCCTTCCTTCACGATCGGGGCCTCCGCCCAGGCGTAGATGACGTGGTAGATCGCCAGGGGAATGACCGCGACGAAGAAGAAATACGAATACCAGGGCAGGGGAATGACCGGTTGCGCGAAGGTGAACCGGTCGAGGTTGAAGATCAGGATGCTCATGCAGGTGTAAACGACGGTGAAGTTCGTGCGCGGGTCGGATGCCTTGAACAAGCAGTAACCGTCGAACCGCTTCGGATTGAACGGCCAGATCAGCGAACCGCCCATGTGGCCGGTAAGGTCTTCGGTGATGTGTACCGCATACCCGAGAAACGAGACGAGCCCGTAGAGCCACCAGTTCTCGAGCGCGAACCACCAGGCGATCAGCCAGGCGATCACGGAGAGGAACAGGCCAAGAACGTAGCTGTGGCTCCAGGTGCGGTGCCAGGGCAGAAACTCGACCGAGGTGACGTTCTTTCCGTCGACCACTTTCGTCTCGTAGCCCATCATCGGGCCAGACAGGATATCGACGCCGGTGGGCTTCGGACGTTTCTCGAGAAACACCGTGTTCTTCAGCTTGTAGATGCCGATGCGCTTGTCCGGGGGCGGCTCGGTGCCGGGGAAAGGAAGCTGGGACGTGTTCACGATCTCGTTTATCACGACCGAAACCTCATTCTTTTCTCCGTCGTAGCTGACGACATACTGCCGCCAGAGGTTGGCCCCCATGCGCATCGGGTTATACTGGATCTGAATGAACTTCCCCTCGACGGCCGCCTTGTCGATGGCCTGGCCGACCTGGTTCGCCATGTCCTGTGGATCGGGGTTGTTCGGGTCGAACTCGAGCGTCACGTCTTCTTTCGCGAAGAACCGGCCGAGCTTGAAGTCGAACGTGTCGGGCAGAATGCCGTACAGTCCGCCGAGCACGAGAATGAACGAGGCGCTCGCGTCGGGATTCCCGCTCTTGGTGAGGGCGGCGGCGGCCACGGCGGGAGCGAAAAAGGAAGCCAGCGTCACGCCGCTGATGAAATGCGTCAGACCTTTCATGCCTTCCCTCCTACAGGAGCCCGAACAGGGCGGCGACTTGGTCGCCGTACCCCGCCATATTCAGGCAGATGGGAATCAGGAGCACGCCCATGCAGTTGCTCCTGCGCGCGTGGAAAAAGACCGGAACGCAGCCGATCGCCGTCCCGACCAACATCGTGAACAGCCCCGGGAACCCTGTCAGGGCAGCGACGAGGGCCGTGATCGCGACGAACGCCGCCCAATACAGATCGTGATAATCGACGTCGGCGACCCACGAGAGCACCCACCGCGACAGCCACAGCAGCAGGAAGAACGAGATGCCGCCCGCAACGAGAATGACCGAGATGCCCATCAGGTAATCGCCTGGCTCGGCCGTAAAAATCGGTCGCAGGATGATGTTGAGGCCCCCTTTTCCGACGCCGGCGGGCGTGAGAGGTGTGACCACGAAGATGAGCAGAAAGGCGCCGACGTAGTAGAGGAACTTCGTGATCGCCCCGCCCAGTATGAACAGGACGTCGCCGCGTGCCGAAAAGCCCATGGCCGTGGCGTGCGACGCGATGATCGAGCCGATGCCCGCCGTGATGGCCGGCACGTAGCCGCAGATCGCGCCCGAAACCGTGCCCACGAATGCCGATTTCCCAATGTCGTTGGCCGTCACGTCGATGTCCGTGCAGATGTGCTGCTTCGGAACCTGCCGCGTCGAGACCAGGTTCTGCAGGATCGACGGAATCGCGAACAGCCCCACGAACACCGGCATGATGTTCTGGAATCCCATTTCGTGCGTGATGATACTCTTCGACAGAATGATGATGCCCAGAATGCCCGACACGACCCAGGTGAACAAGCCGGCGAACACGTTACCCATCGCCTCGCTGAACCGGTCGAGCCGAGTGGTGCCGAACCCGCAGCCCTTCGGCCACTCGCTCAGCACCAGGTAGACGACGATCAGCAGGATGATCCAGTGCATGTGTGCCGACAGCACCACGTCGACGTAGGGCAGCACGTAATAGAACAACGGCGTGAGAGCGATCATCAGGAAAACGCCGATCAGCGCGCCCAGACCCTGAATCACGGCCGCCTCGTAGCCTTTGCCGTTCATGAAGTAGATCGTGTTCGGCAGGATCGTGACCTGCGCCGACTCGTCGGGTGCCCCGAAGAACGTCATCGGGATCGTGTTGATGAAGGCGAAGGCGGTGATCATCGAGATGAAGAACGGCCCCACCGCCGCGTGCTGCATCGAGTCGCCCAGGTAGGTCCACAGGACGAGCACGATGCCGGCCACGTTGTAGATGTGAAGGGACGGGAAGAGTGAAAACACCGCTCCGACCAGCGTCCCCAGCAGGGTATACCCGAGGATCGTGAAAAATTCCATCGCCGCCATCCTCCTACTCGCCCTGGGGAACGGCAGCCGGCGCGGCGTCGGAAGCGGCGGCCGGAGTCGCTGCCGGAGCGGGGGAGGGTGCCGCCTGCGCGGCCTCGGCCTTCAGATCGGCATCCGAAGCGGGAAGGATCTGCAGGCGATCCTTGAACTTGCCGACTTCGCCCGTGACGCGAAGGGTGGCGCCCGTCTTGAACAGGTCGGGCGTCACGGTCTTGCGGACGTTCTCGCGCAGCCAGACGTTGACCGTGCCCGTCTCGTCGGCGATGTCGACGCTCGTGCCGAAGGCGAACTCCTTCGACCGCTCGACGCGGCCGACGACGGTGACGATCTCGCGCACGCGCTCTTCCCGCACCTCGATCGCCTTCAGCACCGGGGGCTCTTTCGTTTTCTGGGCGGCGGCTGCCCCGGCGATCTTCTTGATCGACTCGGCGCGCTCCGGGTGGTGGAGTCGCAGCTGGGGCTTGCCCTTGTAGGCATCGACGAGAACGACGAGCTCGAACTCGTTGCCGACCTCGACGAGCGCTTTCGCGAGCTTCGGGTCGGCGATCTTGTCCATTTCGCTGTCGAACACGTTCAGATCCATCGAGCCGGTGTCGTCCTTGACCGTGATGTTCGTGCCGACACGGTATTTACGGGTCGCCGCGACCGTTACCCGCACCCGGAACACCGCGCCGCGCGAGTCGAGGTCGATGTTCTCGATCGTCGCCGGCTCGGCTTCGAACTTCTTCAGAATCTTGATGCGGCGCGGATCGGAAACGAACATCGACTCGCCGAACTTCTCGGAGATGCTCAGGTTGCCGGTGACCTCGATCAGGTCGCCTTCGGCCGGGAAACGGTCCTTGAAATACTCGCGGAACTTCCGAAGCTTGTCGAACCCCGACAGGGTGAGCATGCCGGTGTCGTCGTCGAGCTTGATCTGGAAATTGTTCTTGTCCTCCATGACCCGGATGCCGGTTACCTTGCCCACGCAGCGCACGAGTGCCATGTTGTGCTGCGGCTTGATCTCGCCGATCTTCTGCAGGGGCACCTCGCGCTGGAGGGCGGCGAACCACATGAGGATCAGGCCGATGACCGACCCGAACACGGCGAACCGTTTGATGTAGATGATCGGCAGCCGTTTATGAACGACGGTCTGGCAGTGCGGGCACCGCTCGTACGCCCCAACGAATCTGCCGCAGCTCGGGCAGATGATGCCCTCACCCTCGGGCAGCAAATCGGTCTTCGGTGTCTCGCTCATAATGTCTCCCCTTGAAAATTGCTCGCATCACACGATTGCCACCCATAATACCCGAATTCCGCCCCAGAATCACCTTTCCCCGGGTATCTCCGCGCACATGCGCAGGGGCGGGTTTCAAACCCGCCCCTGACTCGCATCTCGAAAAATCTTGTCTCTGTGGTGCGTTGAAAATTCCGCACCCCCGACACGTCAAAACCGCATGCCGGCCGATTCGGCGAACTTTTTGAACAGCTCGAGCTGTTCGTCGTCGAGCTTTTTCGGAATCTGCACTTCGATTTTGACGTGCAGATCGCCGGTGCCGAGGCCCTGGCCGCGCAGCCGAAGGGTGTCGCCGTTCTGGGTGCCGGCCGGGATCGTCAGGATCACGTCCTCGCCGCGCGGCGACCGCAGCTTGATGCGGCTTCCCAGGATCGCCTGGGCCAGGTTGATCGTGATCTCGGTCTGGACGACATTGCCTTTCAGCCGGAACGGCGGCTCGTTCTCGATGTTGATGCGAAGCCGAAACGGGCCGCTTTGCGTGTGAATCTTCAGGACGGCGCCGTCCTCTATACCGGCAGGTATATTCACCGTCTGCGAGCCGCCCGGAAGCCCCGAGACCTGGATCTTCCCGCCGGTACAGGCGATCCCGAGCGGAACTTTCAGATTCGCCGCATCGTTGTCATACTCGTTTCCGCCGAACATGTCGGCGAAACCCCCGAACGAGCCGAACCCGCCCCGGAACCCGCCGCGCCCTCCCATGACGCGCCGCAGGAGGTCCTCGGCGCTCTCGAACCCCTCGTGGCCGCCCGGATACCCGCCGCCGAACCCGCCGCCGAAATCGACGCCGCCCGACTGCTCCATGTCGTAGCGCTTGCGCGATTCGGGGTTTCCGAGCGTGTCGTAGGCTTCGGATATTTCCTTGAACTTTTCCTCGTCCCGCTTGTTGCCCTTGTTGGCGTCGGGATGATGCTTCTTGGCGAGGGTTTTGAAAGCCCGCTTAATCTCGTCCTGGGTCGCATCCTGCTTCACGCCCAGTACATCGTAAAAATTCTTTTTGCTCATAGGTTTTGAATCCGTTCTTGATCTCCATCCGTAATATCATAAATTTCCGGCTCTGACAAAGCATGCAGGACCAGTTCATCAGTTTCAAATTCATTCCGGGCGAATCGTGATCACCCATGGCCATCCCAGAAGAGAAAACGGGTTGGGTGAAGTTCATAGATGATAGACCCGAATATCTGAGAATAGGTTCCCGGACGCCCGAATGATTTATCCCGGCCATTTCAGATGTCCTGTCTGGAAGCGGTGTTGCTGTCATGAGGTCTTGCCGGCATCTACCGCGAAGAACCCAGGGGATAGCGAGACGGTGGAAATCGTTCGTGCGATGTCTGCGGGCCGGGCGACGAGCTCACATTCAGGTTTGAACCCCTTCATCTCACGGCGAATTTCGTTCTCTGCCGGAAAATCAGCTTGAAAGGTGACTGATTTTCGGCGATGGCGCCGGTGGCTGTGAATGCAAACCCGCTCCGAAAGATGACTTCCTCGAATACCACGGTATGGTATGAGAGTTGCGTAAAATTCCCCAACTCAACCAGAACGGGAGCGAACGAGTATGAAGAAGATAACCGGTCTCCTCGCAATGGCGGTTGCCATGTTCATCATGAGTTCCACTCCGGCCAGTGCGGCCGACAGGAACGCCTGGTTCGACGCGACCCACTCCTTCCAGCCCCAGGTCGAAAAGCTCGTGAAGAAGGTCAAGCTCGAGACCCGCAAGGAACATGCCCGCCGCCACCGCGCTCCCGAGCCTACCCCAAAACAGTACAAGGTCGGAGACGTCGAGACGTTCTGGACAAAAAATATCGCTGAAAATAAATTCGAGCAGACCCGCGCCGTCCTCAAGGCGATCGGCGTCCACTGCTACGTCTTCGTCGAAGAGGGCAAGACGGTTGCCGATGCCGCCGTCGCGAAGGTCCAGACCTCGTTCGACACCACGATCTACCCGACCGACACCTCCGCCTTCGGCTCCGAATGGAAGCCCGGCGTCGATGGTGACGAGCGCATCACCCTGCTGATGTTCGACATCAAGGACGGCTACGATCCGAACGGGAACGCCGGCTACGTGGGCGGCTACTTCTTCGCCGGCGACGAGTTCCTCCAGTCCCAGATCCCGGCCGACGTTCCGGTCAAGAGCAACGAGCGCGAGATGTTCTACCTCGACATCAACCCCGCCGACCCGACTCAAGACCGTTACATGTCGATCGTCGCCCACGAATTCCAGCACATGATCCACTTCATCCACGATCCGCGCGAGCGCTCGTGGGTCAACGAGTGCTGCTCCCAGATCGCCCCCTACCTGTGCGGCTTCGGCCACGCCGGCCAGATCAAGAGCTACATGCAGAGCCCCGACAACAGCCTGACCGCCTGGTCCCAGGAAAGCCCGGTCGCCAATTACGGCCAGGTCTACCTGTGGGGCTACTACCTGATGAACCGCTACCTCAAGAGCGACGCCGATCGCCGCGCTTTCTTCAACACCCTCGTGGCCGACGAAGCCCAGGGCATCGCCGGCTTCGACAAGGCACTGAAGCAGTTCGGAACCGACTTTCGCTCGAGTTTCACCGAGTTCATGGTCGCCAACTTCATCAACGACCCGAAGCTCGACAAGGGCCAGTACGCCTATGACGAGTCGCTCAACAAGCTCCGCCTGCCTGCCGCCGGCACGATCTCGGCCCTGCCGGCCGAAATCAAGGACAAGGTCTTCCTCTGGAGCGCCGACACCTACAAGGCCGACCTCTCGAAGCTGAACAAGGCCCTCACCGTCGAGTTCGCCGGCCCGGCCGCCGACTTCGGCGACAAGAAGACCAACAGCTTCGTGGTCGCCGCCGTCCTCTCGAACAGCCGCGACGCCGCCGCTCCGAAGATCGAGTTCATGAAGCTCGCCCCCTACAACGAAGGGAAGATCCTCGCCGGCTCGCTCGCCGTGCCCGCCGATGAAGCCTTCGACACGCTGAACGTGATCGTTCTGGCCCAGGCCCCCGAAGGCCTCGCCGATGCAGCCTACGCCAAAGTTCCTGGCCTCCCTTACATCCTGAAGGTCACCGACCAGGGCGCCGCCGCCCCCGCCGTCGCTCGCGGCCGCCGCACCGTTCGCGCCACCGAGCTGATCGCCGCCTACACGACCGCCGCCGAGTCTCTCAACGACCCGAAGGCCGCTGAACAGGCCTGCATCACCCTCGAAGGTCTCACCGCCGACCTAACCTCCGCCGCCGCCGCACAGCTCGAAGCCGGCGACACGACGATCGTCGACGAGTTCATCAGCCGGGCAGCCGATTCCCAGAGCCGCGCCGCCCTCCGCCCCCTGGCCGCCCGCCTCGCCGACCAGCTCCGCTTCGCCGCTTCCCAGAACTCCTCCGAAGCCCTCACCAGCCGCATCGAAACCCTCAAAAACTTCTGATCCACTGAACCGAACGGCGGCATTCCAACCCCGGAATGCCGCCGTCGCTCTCCGAATTCGGGGGACGTGATACCGGATTATGAGCGTGCGCTTTGTTCTATGAAAGCGGCGAACTGGTCGGCAATTGGAGCCGGCCGTCGGCTTTTCCTCCGGATGAGGTGCAGGCGCATCCGCATCTGGGGGAACTCTTCGATCACTCGCAGGTCCGGTCCGACGATATAGGACGGCAGTACGGCCATGCCCAGCCCGTTGGCGACGATCTGGCGCACGAGGCCGGCGCAGTTGATGGGATTGAGCCGCTGAACGTCGGGAATTCTCGCGAAAAGCGTGGTTCCCGATGTCAGCGCCTGTTCCTGCCAGGTGCCGAGCAGATACAGGGGAAGCCGGGATGCGAGCGTTTCGATGTCATCCGTGAACGCGTTGGAGACGACGAGTTTGTGCGGGAACGAGCCGAGTTCGACTTCGTCGAGTTTGCGGGAAAAAGCCGGTCTCGAGATGATTCCAAGGTGGAACTTCTCGTCGATGACGCCGCTTTCGATGGTCGTCGTTTCGGCCTTTTCGAAAGCGATCGTCACGCCCGGATGCTTCTGAAAATACTCCCCGAGAATCTTCGGTAGCCAGTACATCAGGACGCTTTCGAGAACCCCGACCTTGATGGCGCCTTTGCGCGGATTTCCTGCGTTGGCGATATCGTCGACGATCTTCTCGAGAACCTGGAACACTTCTTCGCAGTGGGCGTAGAGCTTCTCCCCTTCAGCGGTGAGTTGGAGCGTCTTTCCCCGGACAAACAGCCTGCAGTGGAGCTCGGATTCGAGATTCTTCACCCCCTGGCTCAGGGCCGGCTGGGAAATGGCCAGGGCGTCCGCAGCCTTTGTGAAACTCTTCATGCGCGCGACGGAGTGAAAAAATCGCAAAAGCCTGAGATCCATACGCCTCTCCTGACAGTGACCGGGTGATACGAATTCTGCGGGAAGTATAACAGGTTTCGATACGTGAAATAACAACTATCAATTTTACATTCTATACTAAAGCGGCTATGTTCGTTCTGTAGGCCTTCAAATACTTCGACAGGAGAACGAAAATGGACGCCAAACGACTGAAAAAGATCAGTTTCATCAGGAAAAAAGGAAAAATCGAGCGCTCCGCGGACGCCGCTGTTACGGAGGACGTCATTGACCGGCAGAAAATACTTGATGATATACACATGGTGAAGGAGGAACTTCACAGGACGGAGAGAGAGTGCTCGGCGAACATCAGAGCGTCGGCATTTGCGGGCAAATATATGATCCCCGGCATCGACCACCTGATGGTCTGTTTCGACGACGGCTCGTTCCTCGGCTCGCGGAACCCCTTTGCCGTCATGAAACGCAGTGCGGACGGCTGGGGATTCGTCTTCATCACCGCCGGCCGCCCTGGCGCCGGTCAGAACAAATCGGTGGTCACCGAACTGACCTTCACGCAGTTCCTCGAGCTTGCCCGAGAACGCGGCCACACCGAGGATCACCTCGTCCCCGTCCCCATGCCGGAGCGCCTTTCGTCGAGAGACAACATCGAAAGACGCATCAACGCCGCCATGGATACCCGCTGTACCCTCGAGAACTCCGAAGACTTCTGCTTCTGGTGCCTCACCGGCCTCCGCAAAGGCTTCTTCACCACCGGCGATTTCCTCGAAATCGTCATCTGACGCCGCACAAGCTTCACTTGTCAGATCAGCCTTGCTGCAAGGAGATGCAACTATATGAAGCACTACTATGCGTCTCAGGTGTTGGACGACTATTGATTCCTGCAGAATGAATACTACCCGTTCGCCCTGAGCCTGTCGAAGGGCAAAATGAGGAATCATCGGCAAGTTGGCTGTTCGTGCTTCGACAAGCTCAGCACGAACGGAGACACGAAGCTGGTTTTTGATATGCAGGACTCAATAGTATCAACTGCAATATATATTATATCCGCATCGACATGATGCTCCCGTCCGCCCTGAGCCTGTCGAAGGGCGAGAGCACACGTGCTTCGATAGGAGCAGCACGAACGGTATCGAGCATGCGAGTGATTGTCGTGTTACTTGTGAGCTGAGCAGTATCCACAGCCTGGTAAGGCGTAGAGTTGACAGCGAGGTGAACCCTTGCTATAGGGGGGAATCTTGAAGATTCATCCACTCGATCATTCCCTACAATAGCCGGACGGCAAGAGATGCTTTCCTCGAGTCAGGCCGTTACAGGCGAACACAAGATGACATTCCATGGGGAATATCCAACGTTCATACCAGCTATCCGATCACCCGTCCGGCGAGTGAACCTCTCCGAATGCCAGAGGCCCGCCGGCGGGATGGTCGGGATAAGAGTACAGATGTAGTTGAATATCAGTCAGGCAGGTCGAGACCCCAGTCGTTGTTGCGCAGGGGCGGGAAGGAGTCGGCAAGCGACACTTCGATCTTGAGGCGCCCGTCAAGTCTCCTGGGCATGGTCAGGCGCAACACGCCGTCGGGCAGGCGCCATTCCATCGCCCTGATGACCTGGCCGAGCTGAACGTCCGCGGCAACATCTGCGCTCGGCTTTCCGAACTCGTATGTTTCGGCCGGCGCGCCGTAGCGGTTGAGCAAACCCCGTCGAACCCGCTCATAGACGTCGAGTCCGGTCAGCGAATCGGCGTCTATCAGAATGGTCAGACGCTCGAGGCGACCGTCACTCCCTGACAAAACCAAGCGTTGCCGCTGGGCGATCTCGTCGATGAAGGTGCCCTCGAACACGGAATATCTGTTCCATTGGCGCGATTCGTTCCCCAGGGCTGAGCGGGCGGCAATCATGCTTTCGGCATAATCGGCGCCGAGCTTCAGACCTCTCCAGATATCGACCCGGCCAGCGGGGGCGGCGACCCCGTCGGCCGATGCGACCATGAGCGGTGCGGTTCGGCGGCCGAGCATGGTGTCGAAGGCATATTGATACCAGAATGACGTCTGATGGGCCCGAGTCCAGAGACCGTTCGAGTCGTGACGCCTGATCTGCAGGTAGTCGATGCCGAACTGGTGGTCTCCCTTTCGCCAGGAATACCGGGTCGTGAGATCCGCCGTGTCGACGTCGACACGAAGAGGATTCGGTCGGTCATGACGCTGAAAACGGTAATAGAATCCAAGGTCGTGCTCCCGGCGGTGCAGGGAAAGGCCCAGCGCGGGAAACCACTCCCGGCTCTGCTCACCGCCGGCATCGATGAGACGCTGTCCGACGTCAAAGGCAAACCGCCCTGCGAACGAAGAAATATCGACGGCCCTATCGAATCCAGCCGTGAGCTGGTTCAGGCGATTGTCGCCAATGTCGTTTTTGGCGTTGTCTAACGTGCGCAGGGCCCAGCCGAGGCGGACCGTGAGACGGTCTGAATAGATGCGGCTCAGATCCACATTCAGCCCGCGCGTCGAGGTGCGAGCAGTGTCCTTGTCATCATAGAACATCTCGGAATACAAGTTGATGCCGCCCGTGATGCGCTTCTCGTGATTGACGGGGCCCCTGAGGGTCAGACCAGAAAGGTTGGTCCAGCGGGCATTATCAGACTCCCAGGCGTCCTGGAAACGCTGGAGGCGCAAAACGGCGCTTCTGCCTTGCTCGAGGTTCCAGGTGAAAAACCCTTCCCAGGAGCGCCTGTCGGCGGCGACGCTTCCGCCCACGGGCCGAAAATCGCCGCCCTGCGACTCGTGACTCAACCGGTACTGAAAATCCCGTCGGCCGCCGATCAACTGGAGGAACCGTCCCCAGTCGTCGTGGTCGAGGCCGCTTGCTGGCCCGGAAACTCCGTCGTGGTCGCCGACGAACCTGGCGAGCTCACCTTCGAGCGTTGCGCTGTCGCCGATCCGATGTTCGAAAGCGAGCCCCGTGGTATTCTGCCTGCGCTCCAGTGCCCCCACTGACGGATCGGCATCCCGGGTATTCCAGACGGAACTGAGAGCCGCACGGAAACGGCTCTCGTTCTGATACAGCCAGGAAAATCCGAGATTGGCGTCATCTGACTCGTGGAGATACTTCCAGTCCGGCTGTGATCGACCGTAGACAATTTGCATCGACTGGCTCACATCCCCCTGCGGTTTCGGCTGAAGGTCGAGAATGACGCCCTTGAGCGAACGCTGGAAGGTGCGACTGCTGAAGCTCGCATAGATATCGCCAGCTTCTAGACGGTAGGGAAGACCTGAATCACCTTTTTCACGAACCAGCCTGAATCTTTCCGTCTCACCACCCCAATAGCGACTGCGATAGAAAGAATTATTCCATAAGCCAGCATATTCTATTAGCCAGCGGTCGTAGGGGGTGTTCTCCTGAGACAACTGAAGCGCGAGGTTCTGATACGTATGGCGACCGGTGTTCTGATACGGGGCGGAATTCGGGTCGCCGAGCGAGCGGTATTCCTCTGTCCTGAGCATGGTGTCGCCGATGAGGTGCCACTCCCCTGGTTCGGCGGCCCCGGCCGCGCAGGCGAGCAGCAGAAACAGGAGGGCAAGAATCGGGCGATGAGAGCCAAGGCGAGCCGCAGGACGGGTATCGAAATTCGATGCTTTCATGTGGCAGCCTCACTTCCCAAGGTTCAGCGGGATCCGCTGACGGATGACGAAGAAATACTCGTTACGCCCTTCGCGACGCTGAAACCCGAGGGCCGGATCGTTGAATTCGATCTGGGTCGTTGCCCGGACTGAGACGCGCGTGCTGACATGCAGGGACGTTGGGGGAGAGCCCTCGATGCGGTTGTCCTGGTCGAGGGCCTGGGCGCTTTCCACCGAAAGCAGGCGAATACGCGCATCGCGCGGAACCTGACCGTCCCAGCTGGTGAGGAAACGGTCGCGATCGACGAACGAGGGACTGAGAAAGCGTGCTGTGTCCCCTTGATTCCATGAGTTCACCAGCCTCTGCATGGCTTCCCGAGCAAGCTGAGGTGACCGGGCGCGCGCCTCGCGCGCCAAACGTTCGGTGTCCTCCCCCGGGAGCGCACCCGTGGCCTGACGATCCGATGACCATGTTTCACGCGGCGCCGCAACCGGCTGAAGACTGCGAAAAGACGCATCAGAAACGTTCGCGATGCCGATCGTAATGAATGCGATAAATAGTATATATATAATTATATGTGAACGATTCACTGGAGCACCTCCGAACTTTCGATGACGAGGGTCAGATCGCCGCCCGCCCTGCGGTCGGCCGGAGCCTTCCCGTTCGAATTGACACGCAACTGCAGACGCACTCTGCGGCCGGCCACCGATACCATGTTGATCGTGTAGCTTTGGCCGGTGCGGATGCAGGGGGCTCCGCTCATTGGGTTGAAGGAAGAAGTGAAGTTCTTGGTTTCGAAGTCCCAACTTCCGCCTTGGGCGATACTACCGAAGTCGGGGAAAATCATGATTTCATCCGACGGAACGAGGTCTCCATCGGGCGGCGTCTGAAGAATCAGGGCATTTCCAGAGCCATCGTTGCGCAGATATCCCTTGCCGGTGTTAGGATCAAGCTCAATTCCGGCTATCAGCGCAAACAGCGCTTCTGGAAAATACGTCTGAAGACCGGTGTTGTTATTGAATGCAATGGAACCGCTGACTGCTGTACCCATGCCAGTCCCAGTGCCAGTCCCAGTGCCAGTTCCGGTGCCAGTCCCAGTTCCAGTGCCAGTCCCGGTGCCAGTGCCAGTCCCGGTGCCAGTGCCAGTTCCGGTGCCAGTGCCAGTTCCGGTTCCAGTGCCAGTTCCCGTGCCAGTCCCGGTGCCAGTGCCAGTTCCGGTTCCAGTGCCAGTTCCCGTGCCAGTCCCGGTGCCAGTCCCAGTGCCAGTTCCCGTGCCAGTCCCAGTTCCGGTCCCAGTGCCGGTGTCCGTTCCAGTTCCGGGCTTTCCAATCGGGATGATCTCGGCAGGTTCTCTCGAGCCGGTGGAACCGCCCGGAAGTGACACGGCATGGGTGGCAACCGGGTCAACCGCATCGAACGGGTTGTTGCCACGGCCCGGCACCACCTGGACGAGTTCGAAGTCCCAGTCGAACCCACCGTCTGCTCGGTCCGGTCCGGCCGGAGGTGGCTCGACCGTGCCGCCTGGAGGTATCGCGTCGAAACCTGCTGGGGTTCTGGTAGTCCCGGCCGCTTCCCGGCCGCTTACCGAAACACTGATGTTCAATCGTGCCGTCTCTTCCCACTGACGCTTCATCTTTTCGGCTTCGAGGCGAACGGTGACGGGGATGACCGAGCCGGGCCTCGCCGCTTGGCCGACCTGGAGAACGCCGTATACCTTGTATCCTCGAGGTCCTTGGCCGATCGAAAGTTCGGAACGGCTGAATCCGCTCTCTGCGGATGTGGTCGAGAAGATGAGTCGGTGCGGCGACTCGATATCCTGCGGGGCGCAGGTAACGACGACCGGCACGGCCACCGTTTTCCCGGGCTCAACCGGCGAAATGTCGGACGTGGCCAAAGACGCCTGAAGATCCTTTTCTGCATCGAGCTTTGCGGCCGATCGGACGTCGAGTTCGGCGACTTCTTTCCCTTGGGCGTTGAACACTTTGGCGGTCCACAGTCCCGAGGAGAACGTCGACGTGCTTTCCCAAAATTCGCCCTTTCGCTCGAAACCGCGCATTTCGGTTTTATCGCCGACGCGACGCCATTGCACCTTGAAACCGCTCATGTTCGCCGGGCCATGGCAACGAAGAGCCGTTATTGTGCCCTTGTCGAGCGTCGTTTGAATAAGACGCAAAACGTTCAGCGTCACCTGCATGTTGTCGGGTTTGAGAACGTTCGTTCCGTCGATCAGCCAGCCGCGCTTGGCCCAGGCCTGAATGGCCGGGGCAACCCCGATTCTGAACAGACCGCTCTCGAAGGGCGCCATCGTCTGCATTTTTTCGAGCGAAGCGGCTCGGAAGGCGCCATCCGGCTCGAGCGCGAACGGCGAACCAGGCTGATCGAGGAGGCCGAAGTTGAGCGGCAAATAAGCCGTTCGACCGTCGGACGAGCCGATCTGAAGGCCGATTCCGAAATCCCAATGCTCCTTTTTCGCTGGCGCGAACAGATCGGCTGCCATGATGCCAATCGCACCAGAGCCGAGTTTCTGCGCAAATGTCAGGCGGGTGATCCGTGCATGCCCTACGATGTCTGGAAGAACGGCCTGATACACCGTCTGCCCCAGGTCGTCGAAAATCTCGATGTTGCCGTTGACGAATGGCAGTTCGACACTCGCATTCTTTGCATCGAGGGGGACGGTGCTGGGATCGATCGTTATCGCGCCGTTCGCTTCCCAGCCACCGGCAGACCGACTGAGTTTTTCCGAGTGGGCGAGTTTGTACGCGCTCTTATAATTGCCTCCAAGAGTAATTTTCACCTTGTAGGCGGACATGTCGACGCCTCCCTCGGCGAAAACCCTGAACTTTACAGGTTCACCGACGACGGCGGAAATCACGCTCTGCGCGGAAGACGTAGACGGAGCTGCAAGTCCTGGATTGATGACTGCTACGGGGTGAAACAAACTGCTGGCGATGTTGAACTGGATCTGAGGTCCCTTTTCGTTCGATTTCAGCCACATGGTGACCCTGTCGACTCCGACAGCCTCACCAGGCATAATCGCAAATGCATGTCGATCCGAAGTGCGGGAAATGACAGCAGCTCCGGGACCGGTCTGCTTGAACTGAATCATATCGCTTGGAACGGGAATGTTCTCGCCCTGGGTCTCATCGGCGGCTTGGACTTGCGCTATGACCGTCGTGGATACTCGCTGTGCCAAGCCGACGATCAGATTTATGGTCTGCGGGCTACCTAAGATGAGCGATTTGACCCCCCATACGCGAACGGTAATGGTTTGTTTCTCTTTGCCTGCGGTCAGATGAACCTTCCCGATGCCTGGTTTTATCGGAATGATATCAAGACCGTCGAGGCCGACTGCCCCTTCGGCACTCAGAGACCCGCCACTATTGGCGATGTATTTCACGCCGCCTTCACTGCCGCTTCTTATGAGGGTGTAGGAGACCCGCGCGTTTCGCCTTGTGTTAGGCTTCAGTTCACGAGTCGCGTCGTCGATGGCGAGGTCATTCGATGAGACGGAAAACTCCGTGATGGAAGGGGGAAGGAGTTCGCCTTTCGGCGGCTCGGCATCTTGATTCGCTTGCCTGGTGGCCTCGATGTGCCTTCGAGTATTTTCCTCGGTAATCTTCGCTTCGATGTCTTTGATTCGTTGGTCGATGTCGGAAAGGGTCTTGGTGATGGCGACGAGTCGCGACTTTTTGCGCTCGAACTCATTCCTGGCGGATGCAACGTCGTTATACAATTGGGCCAACTGCGGCTCCACCTGAGCGATGGCCTGGTTGATCGATTCGAGCGTCACCGAAAAATCCCGAAAGGCCTTATCTCTATCCGGAGTGCCGTACAACGCTTCATTCGCCTGGTCGAGCATCGATGATGCCATGTCGTTGACCTTGTTCTGTACAAGGATCATCCCGACTTGCGGCAGGTAATACAATGCATTCTTGCTTTTTTCCCAGAGGATTTTTCTCGTCGATTCGGGCATGATGCCGGAGAAGTCCGCCAATTCCAGCGCCGCGTCTCTCACCCCATGCACCAGTTCCTGGACCTGGGGGAACGTTTGATACAGGTCCATCGAGTCTTTCGCGACCATCGCGGTCTTTTGAAGGTTGGCCAGCCCCTTGAAGATGGGCTTTTTCGCACCTTCGAGAAACCCGGAGGGATCGACGGCTTCCTTGAGCCGGATCGTGCCTGGGGCACCGTTTCGCGCAAAATCGACGAAGGAGGTGATCAGGCGGCCGATTTCGATGAGCGCAGGACCGATGGCGACCGCAACCTTGTTGCGAATCTCCTTCTCGAGGATGACCTCTTCGATATGATACTGGGATATCGTCGCCTGGTCTGGATTCTTGCCCCGGACCACCCTGTAAAATTCCTTGAAGTCCTCGACTGTCTTTCGCGATTTCTTGTATACCGCATAAGCGTCTGCCAGGTCATACGGCGCCCTGACCCGGGCCATTTTCTGTTCGATCGCCCGGGCCTGGTTTTTCAGTTCCTGGAGGCCGCTCGACTCGATATCGTATCGATCTTGCATCTGCCGGACGATCGCTTCCTGATGGTCGTAGGCCGTGTTTGCCAGCGTCAGAATCCTCGTTATCTCTTCTTTCGAACCCTGAAGCAATTTCAGGAGCTTGACCTGCTCGTCATACGAGTCTTCGGCAAACAACGGGAGCACCCCCAGGTGAAAGAGCAACGATAATCCTGCAACAAGGGCGATGATGACTCGACGCCATGCAGCCATGGGTTTCCTCCGGCCTTCTCATGATACTGATAATGATTCTAAGCCCCGCAGCCCCGAACGATTCGATGGCAACTGCGATGATTTATGTAAAACCATACAAGGGGGGGGGGATGTCAACTTCGCATCAAATCGCCGAACGGCAGGGCCATGGCGATCGATGAACTCTGCCGCGTCGGCGTCTGCGGCAGCTGCGATCAGGAGCCGCGGGGAGGCTCGAAGCACGCCGATCCACGAGGAACGGTAGGCCGCCTGATTCTCGATCACGGTGGGGGTCCTGATGCCTGATTCGCCGCAGAGAAAACAGTTCGCCATCTCGGCGACCAGTTCTTCCTTCGAATAGAGATCCCTGCTGACGATCGGTTCTGAAAAATGCTGCCGGCCGAGTCGCGACGGGTGACCCGTCGAGTGGGCGATATCGTGAAACAATGTCGCGTAATACTCCTCGATCGATCTGAAGAGTCCTTTGTCGGGCATGAATATCAGGTCGACAGAAGGGGATTATGCGGCGCTGTCATATATTCTAATATAATAAATAATATATATAATATGCAACACTCGGCTCGCAATCCGAAAGTATTTTTTCCCCAGGTGGGTTGTTCGGCTGATGTCTTTTTGTAGGGGATTCGCCGAGCGCTATCAATTCCGGCAGTCTCCTCGGAATATCAGAGGGAGATTACCGGCGTGGAGAGAAGGAAAATTTACCCGCTCAGGGATGATTTCGTGTTCAAGTTCGTGTTCGGGAAACCGGGGAACGAGGGCATTCTGGCGCGCCTGCTCGATGCCCTGCTGCACTTCGAGGGCGACAGGTGCATCGAGGAGCTCGAGCTGATCTCGCCGTTGAACCTTCAGCAGTGCCGCGACGACAAGTTCACGATCGTCGATGTGCGCGCCTTCGACCGCCGCGGCCGCCGCTTCTCGATCGAGATGCAGGTGAGTGCCGACCCGGTGTTCGAGAAGCGCATGGCCTACTACCTGGCGCTTCTCTACGCCGGTCAACTGCGGAAAGGGGAGCCCTTCGACGGCCTCTGCCCCGCCTACGGAATTGCGGTGCTCGATTTCGTGCTCTTCCCCTGTCGCGAGCGGTTCGAGTCGGGGTACGTATTCCGTGAGATGGACACCGGCGAAATCCTGCCCGATCTCATGGAACTGCATTTCGTCGAGCTTCCCAAATACCAGGTGCGCCGCAGGGCCTTGCGGACCCGCCTGGAAAAATGGTTATATATCCTGAAGTTCGGCGAGCGGTATGCGGCCGACCAGCCGTTGCCCGACGATATTACCGCCGAACGGGAGCTGACCATGGCGATCGATGAACTCCGCCGCGTCAACGCCGACGAACAGATGCGCGCCATTCTCGAACAACGCGATAAAGAAGAACGCATCCAACTCACCCGCCTCAAAGCTGCCGAATCCCGTGGAATTGAGAAGGGAATCGCAAAAGGAATCAGTGACGAGCGTGCATCGGTCGCAAGACGTATGCTCGATATGGGGTGTGAGGATGCGATGATTCTACGGGCAACGGGATTGACTCAAGATGGCCTCGAACATGTGAAAAGGGCCAAAGGTTGTTGATTTGCTCGTCAGGGGGCCGAACGTGAGCTGGCCATGGCGATCGATGAACTCCGCCGCGTCAACGCCGACGAACAGATGCGCCGACCTGAAATAATTCGGGGCAATACAAGGCGCGTCGGAAGATCAGCCGGAGGCTGGCTGTTGTCAGCAGACCGGGGAATCGCAGCAGATGTCGCGAACGATAGGCGACGAGGCACCCTTCGCTATTTCGTTAATGTGAACGAGAAACGCAGCATTCTCCCGCTCATTTCAAAACCGGAAAGAACGGCCTTCTGACCGATTCCCGGGACAAACCCTTCGGGATTGATCGTCACGTCGATGGCAACCGAGCCGTCGGCGCCGTCTGTGGCTCGAGTTGTGCAGCCCTTGATGAACACCCGTTTCAGGGCATCGTCGACGTATTTCTTGAGCAGGCGGGAAAAAACAGTGAGTTCAAAGCCCATCACCTTGAGGCCGATGATGTTCATGCGAAAGGAATTCTCCTTCAAAAACGCGAATTCGATGCGCGACTCGAATCTCGGGTTGATGAACAGGGGGCCGTCAAGCCGGCCGTTGATGCCGATAGAGGAAGCATCGAATCGGAGATTGAGTTCCAGAATTTCTTTCGGCAGCTCTTTCTTCAAAAAGTCGCGCATCAGAGCGCTGCGCACCAGTCCCTCGCCGACCAGGACCTGACAGTCTGCTGAGACCTGCGAAACTCTGGAGGTGCCGCCGGCCTCGGCCCGCAGGATGCCTTTGCTGATAAGGGTCTGCAAGGCTTGTTTCACCGCCGGATCGTTCGTATGTTCGGCTTCGAAGACGATCTGTTGGTAGGACTGACGATCGATGCTCAAGGCGATACCGGCGATACCGAGACAGAGAACCGAAATGAAAATCATTCGGACTCGTACAGCCTTCGAAAACATGATTCGTTCTCCTCAACGCAAATGCTGGCACATAGTATCAGCATACGAATTCCCGAGCATTTTCACAACTCCCATTCGATTCCATGGCTCAAACCTATCCGGCCGCGTGCATGTTGATCATTGGTTGCGGCGTCAGGGCGGGTATGGAATGACCTTGCGACGGAATATGGGCAAATTTGTGCCATTTGAGGGCTTCCGGGCCCGGGGAGAGGTTGGTATAATGAACGAAAAGCGTTGCATTCCATCGAGTAAGGAGTATGCCCATGAAACGCACCCTCAAGACGATCCTTGCCGGCATGATGATCTGGTCGGCCACCGTCATGCCCGCTGCCGCCCAGGAATGGATGGACGCGACGCACCTGTTCGAAGACGAGACGAAGTGGCTGGCAGACAATGCGCTGAAAGAGACGCGCGGCGAATACATGCTGCGCACGCGCGGCATGGTCATGTATGCCGATTCCAAGCCTGCCGAGGTCGGCGACGAGGTCACCTTCACCACGATGAACGTGGCCGAGAAGAAACCCGAGAAGACTCCGGCCGTCCTGAAGAAGATCGGCAAGCACTGCTACGTGTTCGTCGAAAAGGGCAAGACGGTTTCGGCCGCCGCGATCGAGAAGATCGTCAAGACCTTCGACGAGAAGATCTACCCGACCAACACCTCGACGTTCGGCTCGGAATGGAAGCCCGGCATCGACGGCGACGAGAAGATCACCCTGCTGTTCCTCGACATCAAGGACGGCTACCAGAAAGACGGCCCCAACAAGGGCTACGTCGCCGGGTACTTCTACGCGGGCGACGAGTATTCCAAAGAGAAGAATCCCCAGAGCAACGAGCGCGAGATGCTGTATCTCGACATCGACCCGGCCGACCCGACGAAAGAGAGCTACCTGGGAGTCGTGGCGCACGAGTTCCAGCACATGATCCACTGGCACAATGACCCCAAGGAGCACACCTGGGTCAACGAGAGCATGTCGCAGCTCGCCACGTTCCTGAACGGGTTCGACCACCCCTCGCAGGTGTTCGCCTTCATCAAGGCCCCCGACAACAACATGTGCGCCTGGTCGCAGGAGACGCCGATCGCCAATTACGGCCAGGTCTATCTGTTTGCCTATTACATGATGAACCACGCCGTTACCAAGACCGACGAAGCCCGCAAGCAATTCATCCGCGACCTGGTTGAGAGCGACGTTCACGGAACAGACGGATACGAACGCACCCTCAAAAAGCACGGCGGCACCCTCAAATTCTCTCAGTATTTCGACGCGTTCAATGTCGCCAACCACTTGAACGACCCCAGGATCGCTTCGGGACTCTACGGCTACGACAAGAATCTCGGCAAGCTGAAACTCGACCCGATGATCCACCACAAGAACGCCCCCTTCACCGGGAAGGGCACGGTCAAGTGCTGGTCCTCGCGCTCGGTGACGTTCGACATCTCGAAGGCGACCGGCAAGATCACGGTCGCGTTCGCCGGGCAGACTCAGAAGGCCGAGGAGAACGTCTCCAATGCGTGGTCGGTCGCGGCCGTGATGATCGATTCCAAGGGCAAGGCGAAAACCGGCATCGAATGGCTGAAACTGAAGGCCGGAAAGGGCGAGCAGCAGCTCGAAACGTCCGCCGGCGTCCATGACACCTTGATGCTCGTTTTCGTGAATCGCGGTCACGAGGGCGGCGACATGGAACTCGCCTTCGCCAAGGCCGTCCCGCCGGCTCCGTTCGCATACTCGGTCGGCCTCACCGGTGGCACGACCGCCGTCGCCGCCGCCCGCCGCACGACGGTCAAGCCGCGCACCTCGGCCCGTCGGACCACCGTCCGCCGCTCAATCGAGGAGATGGCCGCCCGCAAGCCGCTGGGCGAGGAAATGGCCCGCGTGCTTTCCGACGGCAGCAACGTGATCGCCGCGATCACGAACTCCGCCGTGAACAACGAATACGAAAACCAGAAGAACGAGGAGACTGCTCTGTTCGAGGACATCCGCCAGGATGTCATCGACGGCAAGATGGGCACGCTCGTCGATTTCGTCGAAGTTTGGAAGGCCGCCGGGGTTACCGCCCGCGAGAATCTCGCCGGCCTACGCACCCGGTTGATCGACTTCCTGCGGTTCGAGTCGATGCAGAACAACCGCACCGACCTCGACGCCTACATTACAGACCTCACCGCCTGATTCTCACGCTTTCCCAAGCCACGCCGGTCACGGGTTGACCGGCGTGGTTTTGTCCGAAAAATAAACCCATGAATATAATTCTTTGAAATCAATTGCCCAATGCAACAATCGGTTGAAAGTGCCCGTAGGGGCGGGTTTCAAACCCGCCCCTACAGGAACGCATGCGATCGGTGCGGTTAGTCCGAGTCGAGGACGGAGATGCCGGGGAGGGTGAGGCGTTCGAGGAACTCGAGGCTGGCGCCGCCGCCGGTCGAGACGTGGGTCATCTTGTCGGCGACGCCCGCCGTCTTCACGGCCGCGGCCGAGTCGCCGCCGCCGATGATGACGATCTTGCCCTTTTCGGCCATCTTCGCGAGTTCGATCGAAAGCCGGGTCGTGCCGACCGAGCCCTCCTTGATCTCGAAGGCGCCGATCGGGCCGTTCCAGAGGACCGTACCGGCCTTGTCGAGAATCGAGAGGGCATGATCGATCGAGGCTTCGCCAAGGTCAAACGATTCCCATCCTTCCTTGATCTTTGTCACGTTCCGCTCGAGATTGCCGACTTTCTGGTTGGCGAAGTCGAACTTGTCGGTGATCACGAAGTCTCGCGGCAGAACGATCTTGTCGCCGTATTTCTCCATCAGCTTCTTCGCCGTGTCGAGCATCGACTCCTCGACGAGCGACTTCTGCACGTCGAAGCCGGTGGCTTTGAGCAAGGTGTAGCCGATGCCGCCGCCGACGATCAGCTGGTCGATCTTCTGGAGTAGTGATTCTATGATGCCGAGCTTGGTAGAGATCTTCGAGCCGCCGGTAATGCCGACGAACGGCCGTTTCGGGGAGCTGACCGCCGTGCCGAGATACTTCAGCTCCTTCTCGACGAGCAAGCCGGCGAGCTTCATGCTGACGAACCTGGTCACGCCCGTGATCGAGGCGTGGCTCCGATGGCTCGTTCCGAATGCGTCGTTCACGTAGATGCCGTCGGAAAGTCCGGCGAGGCCGCGCGAGAAGATCGAGTCGTTCTCCTTCTCGCCGATCGCGAACCGCAGGTTCTCGAGAATGTTGACCTTGCCCTTGACGATGTCGCTCTTCTGGATGAGCACGCCCGACGAGGCGATACTGTTCTCGTGAAAGACGAGATCGTCGAACCGGTCTCGGAGATAGGCGGCGACCGGCTTGAGGCTGTATTCCGAGTAAATCTCCTCGCGGGATTTCCCCTTTTTCTCCTGCTTGTCAGGCTCGCCGAAGTGCGAGCACAGGATGGGCGTGGCGCCTTGCTCGAGCAGATAGTTGATGGTCGGAAGCGCAGCGTCGATACGGGTCGAGTCGGTGATCTTTCCCTTCGACAGCGGCACGTTCAGATCGAGACGGACCAGCACGTTGTGGCCGCCGAGCACCTCCCTGCCAACGCTGGTGATGACCTTTTTGCGGAACCCCGTTTCCTTTTCGAGGATCGAGATCTTTTCCTGGATGATCCGCTCGACCTCCTTCGCCGCATCGACCGAGGAGCCGGCCTTTCGAATCGTATCGAGGATGTTATGAGTCTTGATGAAACTGTTGGAGAGGGGCGCCGAGCCTCGATACAGGTAACCGCCGTTCGCGTCGAGGGTCACGAGTTCGCCTTCCTTCAAAACGACGTCTGTCTCGCCCTTGAACGTCACGGTTCGCTGTTCGAGGTCGATGACCGCGTTCGAACAGCCGACGAGGCACGGCTTGTTGAGGGTGATCGAGGTGATGGCCGCGTGCGAAGTCCGGCCGGGGAAGATCGTGGCGATCGCATGGGAATTGTTGATGATATAAAAATCGGATGGCTTGGTGTTTTGCGCGAAATACACGATGTTCTCTCGGTTGCCCCTGATTTCCTCGAGCTTTTCGGGGGTCAGCACCAGCGTGCCCAGGACGATGCCGTGGTTGATCGGGACACCTTCGCAGACCGGGGGCTTCCATTCGCGATACTCCCCTTCGACTCGCGGCACGGAAATGAAGGGATTCGACGTGCAGAGTCGTTCGATGCGCTTGATGAACTCTTCGATCGTGATGATGCCCTTCTTGAGCATGTCGGTGCCGACGACGAGCTTCGCGTAGTTGCTGATGCTCGCGCGGCGCGTCTGCAGAAGATAGAGGCGATCGTCCTCGACGGTGAACTCGATGTCGAGATCGTGCTTGAGCTCGCGTTCGAGCGTGGTCTTGTATTTCAGGAGCTCGGCGCGGATATGCTCGGGGATCTCGGAGATCGAGTGGGTGATGATGTTCCCCATCACCACGTCCTCGCCCTGGGTCATTTCCTTGTATTCGCCGAACAATTCGTCGTTTCCGGTGATCGGATTGCGGGTGAACAGCACGCCGCTGAGGCAGGAGGGGTTCTTGTTTCCGAACACCATCTGCTGGACCGTCACGGCGGTGCCGTACAGCACGTCGATCGAGAGCTCCTTCAGATACTCCCTGACCGTCTGCGAACGGCTCGAGGCGAAGACGAGCCTGATGCACTTCACGAGTTGCTCGAACGGGTCCGTCAGGAACGAGTCGCCGAGTTCTTTTCTGACGATCTGTTCGGCACGCGCGATCATGGCTTTGATCGGCTCGTTTTCCTCTTTTTCGGCGTTGATTTCGAGCGCCACGATGACGTTCTTGAGGAATCGGAGGTAGATGCTGGATGCGAAGGTTTCTCCATGTCTGGCGGCAAGGGCTTTTAAAATATCAGGTGTTATACCGACGTTCAGGATCGTGCACATCGAGCCTGGGAGGGAAATGGTGGTGCCGGAGCGAACCGAGACGAGCAGGGGTTCTTCCGGGGAACCGAGTTTTTTCGCGGTCTTCTCCTCGAGCTGGTGGAGGTAGGTCTTGACGGCCGCCCTGAACCCCGCGACGTCGGCGTTGTCGCTGAAGATCGCCTTGCAGATGGGGAGGCCGAGGATGAACGCGTGCGGGATGTTGACCCCGAGATCGTGCATGTCGATGATGCCGTTTCCCTTGCCGCCCAGCCAGGGCCGGACGGCATCGGGGGTGGGGGTCCAGGTCGTGGCGATGAACTCGTCGTAGTTGCCGCGGACGGACGGGACCTCGAGCGCGCGATACTTGCCGTAAAGGCTGTTTTCGGCGTTCTTCGACGCGAGCTCCCGGTTGAGAAACGAGATGATTTTTTCGATGAACTCGTTGAGCGCGTGGAACTCGGTCGTGCGCACGAAATTATTGAAAAACCGGTCCTTGATGGGGGACAGGTTCGACGTCGGGATCTTGTAAGCCTCGAGCACGTAGTTGAGCATTTGGCCCAGGCGGAGGAAGGTCGTCTTCTGCATGTGCTGCTGCAGTTCGATCGAGATGGTCTGCATCGTCCGTTTCGTCTTGAGGATCTCGATGGTCTCCATCGCGTAGAGGGTTCCGAGGTCCTTGAGCAGCTTCTCGTTCGATTCGGTGATGATGCCCTTCTGATTGAGGAGCTCGAGGACCTCCTTCACGAGGAGGATGCACTCCTTGATGTTCGCGAAGGTAATCGTCTCGTAGTGGTTGTTGGTCAGGTCGTTGGTAAAGAGAAAGACGAGCCTACCAAGGTCGAGGTCGAGGTTCAGGAAGTCGAACAGCGCGATCCGCTTCTCGAAATACGACTTCTTCAGGAGCATCTTGAAACTCGCGAGGCGCTTGAGACAGTCGAAGAGGTTGTGCCTGTCGTGAATATAGACAGGAGTACATATTTCTAGGAACGTTTCCATCTCCTTCCTGAGGAAGCATTTCTCGAACAGGTCGAGATGCTTCGCCAGGTTCGCCTTTACGGTGGGGATGTCGCCGTTCTGGTAGTCCCAGAGGTAGCTTAGTTTCTCGTTCATCTCGTTCGCGAGATCGATGAACTCGCGGTCTTCGGAGCCGCGGACATACCGGTTCGCGAGCGCCATGTAGCCGGCCCGCCTCATCGGCTCGGGATCGTTGTCGATGACGAGCTTGAGATAAGGATCGATATATTTTGTGAGGATTCTCGGAGAGAGACGCCTGTGGACTTCCTTGCGGAGGTCGCCGGCGAAGGAGAGCAGCGGGTCGTTCCCGGGCCGGGCTTCCTCGAACTGCTCGGCGGCGCTCCGAATGTCGCCGATGAGGTCGCTCCCGCCCGAACGGATCGGGAGCTTTTTCAGGAGTTCCCTAAAGTAGTAGATATACTCGCTGGAAGGGGACTCCATGCTGTTGAGGGTCCGCACGGTCTCGTCATGCACCCGTTGATAAATGGTTTCGATGTTTTCCTTGACGTCCCTGCCGTCGTAGATCTTGTCTTCCTTGTCCAGAAGCCGGATGTTCACCAGGACGGCGATGATGATGTCGATCTTCCTCTCCTGAACAGGCTCTTCGCGGGATGCAATTATCTTGTTTATTATTTTATCCCACGTGTTCAGGGGTTCCATTGCATGATCGGACGCGAACAGAGCGGTGCTGCCGGTTGCCATACCTTTCCTCCCTCGGTGAACTCTCTTTTCTGAATAACACGTCCGCCCCCGATTGTCCATTTCGGCCTCACGAACAGAGAGACGAACATCGGAGTCACAGAGGTTTGCCCTGTGCATCCGAACGGGGCTGTAGGGGCGGGTGCGAAACCCTCATTCTTGCCCGCATCTTCGCAAAGACCGTTCAAATGCAGACTTGCAGGGCGGGTCTCCGTTTTTCGAAAATCGCGCCGTGTCCCCTCCATTAGCGCGTCATCCTGACGCATTTCGGGGATAGGCACTTCGTGTGCGGAACACCTTTCCGCCAGCTCGAACCGATTGCTTCTCGCTCATCTCCATGGCTTTGCCAGAACACCTTAGAATCGCCATCCTGGCGATCTGCGGGGTGCCCGTCCTTTCTGGGCGGGCATGGCAAGCCATGGGATTCGCTTACGGATCGGTTCGGCCGGCGTCAAGAGTCTCACTCTGCGAATTTCGAAAAACCGTTTCTATCAATAGCCGGTGTGGCATTTGGTGAAGGTGCCATTCAAGCGTACCCCGCATTGAGTAAGAATCAGGGTTCGAAACCCGCCCCTGAGGCGAAACCCGTGATTGTTTGCCAGGTGAGGAGGGAGGCGCCGCAGACCTTCAGCCAGGCTTCGTGGCTGCGATAGTCGGGGCAGCGCTGTTCGACGAGGCGCCAGAAGCGTTCGGAGTGGTTCATTTCGTCGAGGTGGGCCGTCTCGTGGACGACGAGGTAGTCGATCACCCAGGGCGGAGCCATGACGAGGCGCCAGTTGAAATTGAGATTGCGGCGGACCGAACAGCTTCCCCAGCGGCTTCGGGTATCCTTGATCGTGACGGTGCCGATGCTGAGCCCGTGCCGGCGGCAGATGGCGCGGACGCGTTCGCCAAGCACGCGGCCGGCCTGGGCACGAAGCCAATTCTCGACCATGCGACGAACCACGGCCTTCAGCCGGTGGTCGGGAACGAAGGCCGGAACGCCAGCCCGAATGACGCCTTCATGCTCGATCAGGCGCCCCTCGGCGAACGGCGTGCGACGGATGTCGAGCGCGAGCCGGTTACCGAGATAGGGAACGTCGGTCATCGGACGTCAGACCACCTCGTCGTATTTGCCCCCGCCGCGGTTGACGAGTTTTTTGAAGCCGTGCTTTTTCAGGTTGTCGTCGGAAAGGATATTCTTCGTCGAGTCGTCGCGCACGGTCGGGGTGGCGTGCATGAACCTGACGATCTCGCTGCCGCAGTCGGGGCAGGCCGTCAGGGCATTCTCGCTCATCCGCTGGATGATTTCGTAGCATTCGCGGCAGGTGTCGCAGGACTTCTCGGGGGTCTTGGCGCGATACGTATATGTAGGCATATATAATGCTCCCTCAGGAATCGATGGAGACGACGGCGGAATCGTTACGGGGCTTCCGCCGGAGTTTCGGATCGAACAGGTGGCCGGCGGCGAGCAGGGCGGCCTGCCGCGCTTGCCAGACGGATAGCGGCTGTTCAGCGTAGCCGAGATCGTTCCAGGTCGAGACGATCGCATCGAGCCCGGCGCCTTCAACCGCGCCGGCGAGAAGAAACCTGTCCATGAAAGAGAGGGCCGGAACGACTGTGCGGGGCGTTTTCGACAGGTCTGTCTCGTGAGCGTAGACGACGGGGCAGGGGGGGGTGGCGAGGACGGTCGTAACGGGAAACGAGTGCTCCGCGAGAGGGTCGGTCGCGTACCAGAACACTCGCAGTCCGGGGACGAGCTTGAGTTTCGAGCCTGTTTCGCCGGCCGGGAACGCGGGCGCCGGAAGCGATTTCCCCGACGGCACTTTCTGGGTCAGGCGATGCTCGTGCGCGAGAACGTCGGACACGATCGTCTGTTCGGATCTCGAGAGATCGAGGCTCGCGATGAAGAGAGATAGACCGTCCCTGACGGCGTCGGGGCCGAACTGGTAGAACGGCCTCCGGCTCGTGCGCCAGAACGTGGCGAGCGCCTCATACATCGCTGACGGCACGCTTTTGAAGCGCATTCGCATGAGGGTGTCAAGCGTCAGGGCGAAACGGCCTGGGTTGCCGATTCCCTCGACGATCTTGCCGATATCCTGAATTTTCACCATCTCTTCCGCCGACAGCCAGTTCGTTCGGACGACGGCATACGGGGGAAGGGGGGCGCAGACCAGTTCGCCGGCTTCGACGTTCCGTTCGAGCGCCGTTCCGCGAAGCACCTTCACCCAGCCGACCTGGACGGTGTCGGGGTTCCAGGAAACGGCCTCGTCGAGCGAGGCGAGGAACCGTTCGTAGGATTCGCCGGGGAGGCCGGCCAGAAGGTCGAGGTGGATGTGACAGTGCGTGCGGGCGCGCAGGCGTTTGATGTTTTCGGCGAGTCGCGGGACGTCGGGGGCCCGGGAAACCGCCCTGAGCGTCTGTGGGTCGGTCGACTGGACGCCGATTTCGAGATGGAACAGATCGGCGGGCGCCTGACCGAGAAGCTCGAGAAGTTCGTCGTCGAGGATGTCCGCCTTGAGCTCGAGGTGAAACTGAACGTTCCCTTTCTGCCGTTCGAGAATATGTCTGATGATCGCCGCCGCCCGGCCGGGGTCCTGGTTGAACGTGCGGTCGGCGAAGCGCACCTGCTTGTAATCGGAGTCGATGAACCAGTCGAGATCCGCGCGGACGCGGTCGAGGGAAAACGACCTCCACGGCCCGTTCACGGAACTGAGGCAGTAGGTGCAGCGATAGGGACAGCCGCGCGAAGCCTCGTAGTAGGTGAAACCGTTCCCCCGGCCGTACAGGCCGATCTGGAATGGGGAGGGGATGATGTCGAGATCGGAGATGAACTCGCGGTCGGGTTCGTGGATAATCTCGCCGTTCTTCCGATGAGTGAGGCCGGAGACGCCCGAGATGCCGCTTCCCGACTCGAGCTTGAGCATGAGGTCCTCGAATGTCGCCTCGCCTTCGCCTCGAATGACCGCGTCGATCCAAGAGTGGCGCCGCATCAGAAGCTCGGCCTGGTGTGTCACTTCGGGGCCTCCGAGCAGAATGAACGTGTCGGGGCAGGCGGCTTTGAGGGCCCCGCTGACGGCAAGCACATGCTGGAGGCTCCAGATGTAGGTCGAAAAACCGACGAGCAGCGGCGAGCGGAGGATGAGCTCCTGGACGAGGGAGTCGGTTCCCATGTTCAGGTCGTGGTCGATGCGGTCGATCTGCCGTCTCTCGGGAACTCTCTGCCAGAAGCCCTGGAGCATGGCACAGGCGAGGCCGGCGTGGGTGTGGCGCGTGTTCAGCGAAACGAGGATCGGATTCTTCATGGTTCGGAACCCATAGTATAATGCAATTCCGTTGCAACAGACAAGACGTCGGATCGGCCGAACGCCGTTCCGGCATGATGTGGAACGCTATTCGAGGGGGCGGCGAGCCGTGGGCGATGAATCTCGAGAACGTGCCGGGGAGCGCGTTTTTTCGGCCGATCTTCTGCGAAGGGTTCCGCAGAAGCTGTTTCTTTCGGAACGGGAATATCCCTCGTGGCTTCCGTTCGGGCTCGCGTTCCTGACGATATTGACTACGGCGGCATGGTGTGCGATTGCGGAACGCTTCGGCTGGGGAATGGGAGCGTCGATTGTCGGGAGTCTTGCGGCACTGCTGAGCGGATATGCGGTGTGGCTTCTCGTCCGCTGGTTTCTGATTCCCGTCCTGCGTGCCCGAGGGTTCTACCCTGTGGTCGAGTATCTCCCGGAGGAAAGCAAAGTCGTCATCTACGACCGTCCAGGCCGGTCGCTCTGGGGGGAGGAACATGCCGTCGTGACGGTGTTCCTCGACAGCATGACCGGCGTCGTTCTCGAACGGACAGTTTCCGACTGGGTCGTTTCCATCAGATTGAAAAAAGGGGATGCGCTTCGCATTCTATCATCGACGAGACACGACAGAGAGAAAGCCAGGGAACTGGCTTCCGACCTTGCGGCAATGCTTTCGCTCCCATGGTCAGATGATGCAGAGCATGGAACGTGATATTTCATCGCTCTGCTGATGGTTTTTCATCAGGTGTCGCCTTCTCGGTTCATGTCTAGCCACCCCATAGCAGGTGTCCCTGCTCTCGCAACAGCTTTCTGTTATGGGAAATTATTCACTTGCCTCAAAGTGGGCATTGGAAGCACATTCTGAGTGCTCCTGGAAAGCACGGATGTGCGGAAATGACACATCGTGATGCCCGAAATGTCTTCCGGAAGACTCCCGTTATCAGCTTATGTTCCGGACACTGGAGTGCCGGAAGGTATACCATGGCCTCAAAATGCGCATGGGAAGAGGAATAACGATGTGTGTGCGAATTTCACACGTGTTGCAGAAAGTGAACATCTGGAGAATCTAGAGAAAACCTGAGTTCAAGCTGATTCCGAAGTTGGCACGAACCTTGCTCTAATATCTGCAGTTCATTGAAAAGAAGCTTTCCGGGTTCTAACCAGGAGATTTCGGGGCTTTCTCCGAAGTTGACTGAAATCATCGCACCGTCGCAGCTCCAGCCGCTCTACCGATGCAGTATCTGCTTTGCCATCAACACCCTTCTCTCTCACTCTTACGGCTGACGCACCGAACACACCCGTTCATCTACACATCGCACGAACGTTGCTCCATAACCCGGAAACTCTTTATATATTTCGCCCCTCTTCGAGGGGCACGCGATTTCCTCTCAAAAGATCCTCTCACTTTCGCCCCGGCCTTTCAACGCCGGGGTTCTTTTTTTCTCTCAGTCCAATTCTTCGCGCCACCAAGGTTCTTTTTCGATGGCGGAGGGAAGCGGGCATTCGGAAAGAATTGCGATTTCCTGCTCGAGATGATGGCGATGCTGCAACTCGGTTTCCGCAAGTTGTCTGAACAGCTTTTTGGATTCGGGGTTTTTCACTTTCTCGGCAACATGATTGTACAGGCGATAGGACGCATCCTCGCCCTCGAGGGCGGTTTGGAGGAGTTCCATGAATCCGACGCCCGGATCGATTTTCATCGAATCTTCGCCCGCGTGTTCAAAGGAACGAGGGGTGGGCTTTTTCCCGGGGACGATTTTCTCGAACAGGGCGACCAGAATTTCCTTGTGAGCGCGCTCCGTCTCGGCCAGGAACTTGAGCTTTGCCTTGGAAAGTTTATCTTTGCTGAGCTTTGAAAGGGTCTCATAAAGGGCCTGGGCTTTGATTTCCATACCCATGGCATACTCGAGCACCCTGCTGGGTGCGGCGTAAATCCATGGGGCGCGGATGCGGTCGTAGTCGATCAGATTTGCCGCGAGGGCTTTGTTGAAGGCGGGGAGGTCTTCCGGGGTGCGCGAGGTGATGAGATTGCCGTCGACCATTACCTCGGCATCGCGATACAGGGCGCCGGCATTTGTGAGATCGTCGCGAATACCGGGATAGCAGGTCATCTTCCTTCCGCCGACGAGTTTCGCCGATATCAGCACCTGCGGCCCATGGCAAATGGCAGCGACGGGCTTGGCCTGCAACATGAACTCCTTGACAAAGGCGATGACGCCCGGGTCGAGACGAAGAATCTCCGGGGCGCCTCCGCCCGGAATCAGAAGCGCATCAAACTCGCTCGCATGCACGTCCTGTACGGTCGCATCGATCGTGACCACCGAGCCGTTCTGCCCGATGACCGAGCCCCTCTGGATGCCGATGAACCTGACGTCCGCCCCGTGCTCGCGGAGATGCGAAACAGGACTGCTCACCTCGTCATCGTTGAATTTCCGTGCGACAAGAACCGCTACCATCTTGTTCTTCATGGGATCCTCCGTCTCGTTGTATGACCACCTGTCTGATGTCAGGATATCATCTGGGATTGTTCCACGTCAAAAATCCGGAAAAAGACAAAATGGCCGCCGGTGTGCTACTCTCAGGACCGATGAATGATCGGCATCGCCCGCGGGCCCGCAAGAACCCGACAGCATCCTGGAAAACAATATATATATCGTTAGGTATATGTATTGCGGTCCCTGCTTGGGGCGCTCTCGGGGATTTCACCGGTTCAGGATATCCTCCCGCCGCGCCGGCGGATCAACAGGTGACCTCCGCGTCGGTGTCGGCCTCGGTTCCGTATTCTCCCAGAATCGCTTCGGGCGCCCTGTTGCCCTACGATCCGTTCATGGACAACCGCCTTCTGGCGCCGCAGAAGCCGCAGGGCGTCTTCGGCCTTCCCGTGAAGGACGTCGAGCGGATGCTGCGTGCATACGGCGCGAAGCCGTTTTCCTACGTGTTCGGAAAGGAAAGCCGTATGCTCCTGGCTGCGTATCTGATCACGATCCGGTTCGACCGGTTCCGGCGTGTCGGCGGAATCATCGTCGAACCGAAAGCGCCGATACGGACCATCGGAACGAACGCCCAGGCGTTCTTTACGCAGACGTTCCTGAGCGGCATCGATCCGGCGATGTTTCAAACGGTCATCACGCCGGAGAAAATATCCATCTTGTTCGAACCGCCCCCGCAAAACGCGGGAACGGAAAAGAAGTAGGAACGGCCGTCAGGATTTCGGTTTCGCCTGATCTGCAGGAGGAGCAGGCGGCGGGCAGGACGGGCCGAGGCCCATGTAACTCACCAGGCTGGTCCGATACTCCCACATCGTGCAGATCGAAAGGGCGCCCACGACATACAGGTAAACGAGTTTGTCCGGCGCAAAAAACCAGATGTAGGGAATGCTCACGACGGGCATGGCGCCTGCTGCGCTTACCGCACCGGGCCTGACCGAGAGGCCCCAGAAAGAAAGGGCCGCCCAGACGAGAAACGCGATGAACGCGGGGATCGGAAGAATCGTGAAGAGCACGCCGGCCGTCGGCGCGAGGCCTTTTCCGCCCCTGAACCCGAGAAAAACCGAATGGCAATGGCCGATGACGACGAAAATGCCGCCGAGGCACACGACGAGAGCATACGCATCGTCGGAAGGCTGGATGAACCGGTTCAGCAGGGGAGACATCGCTAGCCAGCCCTTGAGAATGTCGAGCGCCGTCACGACGATGCCGAGTTTCATGCCGAGGAGTTCGAAAACGTCTCCCGAGGCTTTCGTCGTCCATGTTCCGTCCTTTATGACGGTCCCGTGCCGGAACAACCTTGCGAAAATATCGCCGAACGGGATCGACCCGAGAAGGTAGACGAGCAGGCAATACGTGAGAATCGAATGACTCATGTTGTTGTACCAATGCGGCGAATGAAATTCGCGAATACTGTAGAATAAAAGACGAACCGCAAGGTAACATAACGTGAAATGAAAAGCAACGACCACCATCATCGGGGCACCGGATGAACCAGCAGTCTCCCGGCGGAATTCCCGAGCTGGAAGCCCTGTTCCCGAGTCTTGTCACCTTTCCCGACCCGCGGCGGGCGCGGAAGGACGGGCTTCTCGCCGTCGGCGGCGACATGCTCCCGGGAACGCTGATCCGTGCGTATGCTCGCGGCATCTTTCCCTGGACCTCGGATCCGATCACTTGGTGGTCTCCGGATCCCAGGGCGATCTTCGATATCGCCTCTTTCAGGCTTTCCACACGCGGCGAGCGGTATTTGCGATCGGGCAGGTTCGAGATAACGTTCGATACGGCCTTCGAGAGCGTCATGGAAGGGTGCGCGAGGCCTGCGCCCGGCCGTGAAGAGAGCTGGATAAGCAGGGGGTTCGTCGTTTCCTACACGCGGTTGTTCCGGATGGGATTCGCGCACAGCGTGGAAGCCCGGATGGAGGGGAAGCTCGTCGGCGGCGTGTATGGCGTCGCCCTGGGCGGTTTTTTCGCCGGCGAGTCGATGTTTCACACGGTTCCAAACGCTTCGAACGTGGCCCTCGGTGCCCTCATGGCGCGTCTGAAGCTGCGCGGGTTCACGCTTTTTGACACCCAGGTGATCACTCCGCACACCAGACGACTCGGCGCGTTCGAGATCCCCCGGATCGAGTATCTCCGACTGCTTTCGTCCGCGCTCCGGAAACCCTGCGACTTCCCCTGAATAATCGAGTTGCGAAAATTTATCCGCATCTTTTCAGCGATTGACGAGTCTGTTATAATTCCCTCCCGTTCAGACTCGATGATAAGAGACGGAACGATCGACACCCAGGAGCGAAGGACCATGGCGTTTTTTCCCGGTCGGCTGGTACGAACTGTTATCCTCCTTTTTTCCGTCTGTGCGTTCGTCATCGGCCTCCTTCCAGTGGCTCATGGCGAAGATCTGCGCATTACGGACATCAGATTCTGGCAGAGTCCGGAAGAAGCCCAGATCGTTCTCGATTTGAACGGCGTGCCCCGCGTGACGCCCGTCCAGTCGTTGATGGATGGAACGATATTCTTCGATATTGAAAACGTCGCGTTCAGACCGGGCCGGCAAAGTTATCCTTTGAACAATGCGTTCGTCCAGACGCTGAGCGTGCAGGAGCGCGTGCGCGGCGGAGTACGGGTTTTTCTCAAGCCGGGGGAGGGCGTGATCAACCGGACGTTTGTCCTTCCTGCGAACGCCGAGAAACCCGACCGGATCGTCGTGTTCCTTGGCGAACCGGCGCGGTCGGCCGAATCGAGGCGGGTCCAGGAAGTCGAGGAGATCAGCAGGCTGAAAGCCGGTAACGTCAAGATCGTGGTGATCGATCCCGGGCATGGCGGCGAAGATCCCGGCGCCCGGCATAACGGCATCATCGAAAAAGATTTCGTTCTCCAGATGGGGCGTCTGGTCAAGGCCTACTTCGACCGGGATCCCCGATACAAAGCTATTCTCACCAGGTCCGGTGATTATATCATCCCGCTCGAACGGCGGAGCCAGATCGCCGCCCGGTACGGTGCCGATGCGTTCGTGAGTCTGCATGGCAATTACAACAGGAAGCGCGACATTGCCGGACTCGAAGTCTATTACGAATCACCGAAAGGCGCCTCCGGCGAAGCTGAGCGCCTGCTCGTCGACGCGGAAAACCGCCAGGACGCCGTCGGCGGGGTCGGCGCCTCGCTGGGCGGCAGCACCAAGCAGGTGATCGTCCAGAAGCAGGCGGAGGTCATGTTCCTGAGCCGCCAGCTCGCCGAAAAGACCGCTATGCGCCTCGGACAGGCCGTTCCCGGCCTCTCTCTCCGGGGAGTGAAACGCGCCGGCTTCAAGGTTCTCCACTCGACGGCGATGCCATCGGTCCTCATCGAACTGGGTTACATGTCGAACCCGTCGGATGCCGCGAAGATGCGCTCGTCCGATGCCAAGACGCGGCTCGCCCAGGCGGTTTATCTCGGAGTGCGAGATTTTCTCGAAGGCGGAATCCAGCAGGGATACGACGCCGGATACCTCGAATACGTAAAGAAAGTCGAGGAAGAGAAAAGGGCCCGTGCGGAGCGCCTCCGGAAGGAACAGGAGCGAAGAGCGAAGGCGATCGCGGCAAGCAAACCGTATACCGTGAATAAGGGTGATACGGTCGCTTCCGTCGCGAAAAAGTTCAAAGTGTCCGTCGCGGCCGTCCGCGACCTCAACCAGTTCGGGAAAAAACGCGCGCTGAAAGTCGGAGAAACCATTCGCATCCCGGGTCGCTGACATGAACCGGAAGAACGTATCCGGCCCCGGGCGTCCGGGGCGGAGGAGGGTGTTTTGAGTCTGCTCGGCAACCTGAAAATCAAGACGCGCCTTTTCATCACGATGATCATCGTGTCCGCAGTTCTGCTTGGCCTGAACCTGTACATCACCGGGATGATCCGCAATACCGTCAAATCGCAGATTCCCCTGCAGGTCCAGACGTTGTTGACGTCCGAAACCAACCGCCTCGAAACGATCGTCGAGTCGTACGAGAAACTGACCCGGTTCATTTCGAGACTGGACGCCACCGTGCAGTTTCTCTCGTGGACGCTCCAGCAGCCGGATGCGGTCGATGTGATCGAACAATGGCGCAAGGCGCTACATTCGCCGATGGCCCAGATGTCGAAAATCGGCGGCCGGGGAACCGGCGAAATCGCCGAAATAGCGATTCTTTCCGTCGACGGGAAAACCCGCTACCGCATCGGCAAGGGGGGGACGGTGCTCCCCGTGAATTCTGCGCCGTACGAACCGTTCGTTTCGGATATGAACATCGCGTCCATGACCGAGGATACATATTATAAATCGCCAATTATACTTGTACAAGAGTCGGCCTTTTCGCCGTCCGGGAAGGCAGATTCGCGCTCGTCATCGCAGAGTTCGACCGACGAGGCGGGCGGCTCCGCCGACTCCCGCCCGTCGGACGAACTCAAACAACGGATCATGTACTGCGGCCTGCCGGTCGTTTCCGAAGGGCGCATCATCGGCGCCGCCCTCATCGGCATCGATCTCGAAAATCTTCTGAACGGCGTGCCCACGGCACTCGATTCCTTGAACGGCAAAGCTTCGCTCGTAACATCCGACAAAATACACTACGGATTTTATATCGCTCACTCTGATATGAGTGTGGTCCTGGACCCGAAACAGAACATCTGCATCAACACGGATGAAATCGACATCCAGGACGCCGCCGACCGCATCCTCCAGGGAAGCGCGGCGATCGCCAAGTTCATGACGGGGAAGCGCGATCACCTGTTCGTCGCGGCTTCCCCGATTCGGAACACAAACTGGGTCATGCTGGGGATCGTCGACTCGAAGGGAATGCTCGGGGCGCTCGACGAGGCCCAGAAGTTTTCGATGTTCCTGATCTTTTTCGGGTTGTTCGCCATGACGGCCATCACGATGATGGTCATTCGAGGAGTCGTCTTTTCGATCAACGGCGTGTCGATGGGCCTCGAGGAGATTTCCCGCGGCCGAGGCGACCTGACGAAACGCATCGCGGTGCAGGGCCGTGACGAGATGTCAGAAGTGTCCGACCGGTTCAACAAGTTCATCGGGTATATCCAGCGGCTTCTCCTCCAGATACAGGACGTCATCAACCGCCTGTTCGGCATGTCGAACCAGATTTCCGACGCGACCTCCCAGGTCAACGAGTCGGTCCAGAAAATTCTCGGAAACACCCAGCGGATCACGAAGGCGACGCGCGAATCCGCGCTGACGCTCGAAAAGACCGCCGCCGCCATACAGGAAATCTCGGCAAACGCCCAACTCGTCGCGAAGCGTTCGAACCGCGCCTACGAAGAATCTGTCCAGAACCGGACCAAGGCCAACCAGGGCATGGAATCGGTGCGCGAAGCGTCGGCGACGATCAAGGGAATCGAGCGTGCCGTCGGTGACTCGTCGCGCGTTCTCGAGGAGCTGAAATCCCAGTCCCGGCGCATCGGGAAGATCGTTCTGACGATCACCGCGATTTCCCGCCAGACGAACCTGCTTGCGCTGAACGCCGCCATCGAAGCCGCCAGGGCCGGCGAGCAGGGCAAAGGCTTCGTCGTCGTAGCCGAGAACGTGAAGAAACTTGCCGAGCAGAGCGCCAAGGCCGCCGAGGAAATCGGCGCCCTCATCGGCGAAATCCAGCACAAGACGAACAAGGCTGTCGACGAGATGACCCAGGGGAAGGAGAAGGTTCAGGAAGGCGTCGGGATCATCAACCGGGCGGGCGGCCTGCTCGTCGAGATCGGCATGGCATCCGAGTCCGTCAACGTCCAGGTGCAGGACATCAGCAAGTCGAGCGCAGAGCAGAGCAGGAACATCGAGGCCGTCAGCTCCGCCATTGAAAACCTCTCGCTCACGACCAAGACCACGACGAGCGAAATCGACCAGGTCCTCGACTCGATCAAGCTCCAGAAAGACAATATCTTCGAGATGGCCCGGATCACCAAACACCTGGCGATGGTTTCCGAAGAACTCAAGCGCATGCTGACCAACTTCGTGCTGGAGATCCGGGAAGACGCTCCCCCGGCGGGAGAAGCCGCCGGCGAAGCCGGAAAGGCCGGTGCCGGGGAAAAGAACGGGACGGAATCTGCCGCCGAAGACCAGGCTGCACCTCAGTCGGGCAATCAGTCCGGTAAGCCGGCTGCCTGACCTGTCGAAACGAAGAGCAACGCCCCCGAACCCTGGTTCGGGGGCGTTGCAGTCATGAGCTCTGCCGAATGTCCTTCCCGATTCGTTTCCCTTGGACCTGTCGCTCGTCTTTCGACAGTCTCAGCACGAACGGAACGAGGATCGAACTTCGTTCAGATGAGAGTTGTCTTGGTCGTGAAGGAGACCGTCAGAAAGACGTCAGGGACTCTCGGCTCAGCGCGGTTTCTCCGTGGAGAACGCGGAACTCGAGTTGACCGCGGACCGTTTCCCGGAGATCGCTCACGGCCTTGCCGTCGAACCCCGCGAATGCGTCGCGAACGATGGAGGCATCGCCATTCTCGAGGTGGGTGCGAACGATCTCGGTCACCCGGTCGCGGAGGGCTTCGTAGCGAACGGCGCGGGTTTCGGCGTCCTGGTCGGCGGCGATCTCGTCGACGAAGCGCACGAGATCTCTGAGGGACTTCTCATGCGATGCTTCGAGCCACTGGACGACGCACCGGTTGAACTGGGGGGCGTGAATCTGGGCGTTCGGCTGATACAGGCTGTCGTCATAGAGCACTTCGCCGAAACAGGCCACGCGGCCGGTTCCGAGATCTTCGCATGCGGCGATCGGAACGGGCAGCTTCGGGGTGTGCGACGCGTAGATGTAGGCGTCATCGAGATTGTCGGCGTTTTGGTTATACGAGTCATCGTCGCCGGTCGCGAGCAGGGAGATATTCTTGGTCGCCTCGAGGCCCTTGTTCCCCTTGGCGATGAGCGAACAGGAGTTCCTGACGAGGATGTTCGAGACGCCGTTGATGATGGGCGAGGGATACGTCTGAACCCACGCGCGCCACGGGGCGCCGATATTGTTCGTCGGGTCGCAGAATTGGTCGTCGTTGAACCTGATCGAACTGCCGATTCCCTCGAGAATGGCGTTATGCAGTTCAGGCACGCTCCGGTTGCCGAAGTCGGAACGGGAATACAGCATGATCGAGCCGCCTTTGGAAACGAACTCCTTCAGTGCCGCCAGTTCCTCGGCGGTCACAGGCTTCGTGGGCTCGGGGAAGATAAAAATGAACCCGTCTTTCAGCTGATCGTAGGTGATGGCCTTCGAGACGCTTCTTAGCTGGAAACCGAGGCTGTTGAAGAGATCCATTTTCATGCCCCCGAACTTCCCGGTGAAATACTCGATGTTGCCGTGAGAGCAATCGACGTAGATGATCTTCGGCTGGACATCGATCGTATATGTCTCGGTATCGATGATGGTTTTCCCTTTCATCAGGACGACGAGGAGTTCCACCTGGCCGAGCCAGGAGATCTCGACGGGGAATTCGATCGAGGAGGTGCCGGTCGCCTTGAGACGGCTGATGCCGGTCTGGCCCAGGATGTTATCCGGCGACATCGCCGTGTGATACAGGATCACGTTCAGATTCTTCGTTTCGGCTGAACTCGGATTGACGATCTTCACCCGGGTCTTGAAGGGTTTTCTGGCATACACCTGCTTTGCGTTGATCGTGAAGGCGTCGATTTGGGGCAGGGGAACGCCGTCGCCGGCCGGGGTCGTGATCGTTCCGTCGAACGTCACATACTGGTCGGGAATCCGGGCGTCCATGGAGGTGGCCCTGAAGGAATAGACCGAGCCGGGTTTGAGTCCCGTCAGCGTCACGGTATGGATCGTGGCGGCGTTGGCGATAAGTTTCGACTGGCCGAGGTCGGAAATACCGTAGTAGATGCGGGTGTCGGACGGCTTGTTCGTCACCCACTGGAGCGTGGCCGACGTCGGGGTGAGCGATACGATCTCAGGCTTTTTCGTGAACTCGAGTGGGCTCTGATTGCTGCTGAAATGAATGGTCTTGCCGTCGGTCCAGCTATCGACGTGGCCGTCCTGGTCGGTGCGGAACACCTTCATCTTGTAGAACGCATATTTTTCGAGGGTTTCCTTGTTCGGGTGGCCGAACGAGTTCTTCGCGGCGACGGAGATAACGCCGTATTCGGGACGGGCCAGATCCATCAGCGGATTGCCGGATGAGGTCTTGCTGCCGTGATGTCCGGATTTGAGAACCGTGCATTGGAGTTTGTCGCGGAACACATTGATCGCTGTCGCTTCGGCGCCGCGCTCGGCGTCGCCCGTGAACAGGTAGCTGATTTTGCCGGCCGTGAGCTTGATGATCAGGGACTGCTCGTTGGCCGAAATTTTCACGGTGTCCGACCCGGCTCGATCGATCGTGGCGACGTCCGGAAGATCGAATCTCCGCTTGATGGCAGATTTATCCTCGGCGTGGAGGACTTCCACTTTGATGTCCGAGCCCCAATCGAGCTTGTCACCCATCTTTGCCTTGTTGTAGGGAATCCCCTTGGCGACGATGGCATCGTGAAGTTTCATGTACAGCTGTGCATCGGTGCTGCTTTCTTCGGGGTCGCCGCTGCCCATCGAATCGGACGAATACACGAACTCGCCGATCGGAAACGACTGGACCAACTGGATGAAGCCTCCGAAGTGATCGCGGTGAGGGTGTGAAATGACCGCGACATCGATTTTCTTGATGCCTTCTTTTTTGAAATACGGAATGATGGCGGCGTTCGCCGCATCTGCCTTGTCGTCGCCAGCGTCGATAAGAATGGTCTTTTCAGCCGTTCTAACGAGAATGGCATCGCCTTGCCCGACGTCGAGGACGGTGACCCGTACGGTGGGTTCGCCTGTTGCAAAAGCCGCCGCGGCAAGCAGAAAGACCAGCAGAAACGCTGGAATCAGGCGGCGCATCGATCGATTCTTCATACTCTTGTGCTCCTTATGGGATCGTGCGTGAACAAGCTGGCAATGATGCGATTACTCGTAGATTGTACAAATTTAGCGGGGGGGTGTCAATGGAAGGAGCCGAAGAATCAGGGAATTTCCGTGGCTGGGAAGAATTTTCCGTCTTGCGCTGCCTTTTTTGCGTCGAATCTTCGCTCGAGATGGAGGGGCGGGTTCGAATCGATGTCGATGAACAGGGAAATATAGGGTGTTTTTCCCAGCGTATCGGTTGCGAGTCGCATCTCGACGGCTTCGTTCCGGTCTCCGCTGAAAAGATAAGACCGGCTGCCGTTCGGGCGGCTGCGGGTGACGGTTCTCGTCGAGGTCGAAAAATCGTAGGTGATCTCGCCGTCCTTTCTCGCGATGACGAGAGTGTACCGTCCGCTCGAACTGCGGGCGGCGGAGTGGTCCTGGCTCCCGGCAAGATCGCGGTGGATGTCGTCGCAGAGGTGAATGAACGAGCTCTGACCGGCGAAGCCGGAGGTCTGGAGATCGTGCTGACGGCGCACCGAGAACATGAAGCGAACGAACACCGTCAGAACGAGCGCCACGATGAGGGCGACGAAAAAGGCCTCGGTGATCGTCCAACCGGCCTTGCGTGAACGAACGAGCGGGGGCACTATGTGCCCTTTGGTGAGTCTTCTATTGAGGCGGTGCAACCATGAATCCTTTCAACTCGAGTGCTCTTTGAGCGACCTGGATCCCGGGCATGCGGAACGTCGAATCGAGGGAGATGACCTTGATGCGATGGTCCGATCCGGGTTGAATGGTGATGTTGATTTCACAGATGAACTGGCCGACGATCTGGACGCCGCGATACCGGTCGAGAATGCGGGTGTATGTCGCACTGTCGGGATTTCCCAGGTCATCGAACGGAACGGAACGAAAATCCGCAAGACACGAGGCGAGAAGCGTGTTGGCCATGACGGAGTCGCGGGCACCGAGGGATATTCGCCGGACATGCGTTATATGGCGCGTCAGGGGAAGGAGAAAGCAGGAAAGAACCAGTATTGCGACCAGTACTTCCACGAACGAAAAACCGCGTCGTCGAATCATCCCGTCACTTTCTGACAACCTCGACCCGCCTGTTCTGAAGACGCCCCTCTTCCGTATCGTTCGATGCGGTCGGTTGCGATGCTCCGAAGCCGACGGTCTCGAGACGATCGCCGGCGATGCCGTTGTTGACAAGCCAGGTTTTGACAGCCTCCGCGCGCTCCACTGAAAGTTGCTGATTCACCGATGCGTCGCCAGTGCTGTCCGTATGGCCTTCGATGAGAAATCTTGACTCGGCGTTCGATTGAATGAGAAATAGAAGTCTCTGGAGAGTTGGATACGACTCCGGCTTGATCGTGGAGCTATTCAGGTCGAAAGTGATGTCCCTGAAGACGATGCGGCTGTCCTGCCGCAGATCGTTCACGGCCGAACCGAGTCCCCATTCCTCAGGTATGAGAAAACCGTCTTTCGAGATCTCCGGCGAGATTCCACCGACGAGGTCGCTCGCCGCCGGCTTCGGGGGAACGTTCGTGACGGCCGTCGATACGGGGCGCGGCGATGGAATCGACGCATCGATTGCCGGATCCTTCGGATCGGGGAGGCTGGGGGCGTCCGATGCCGCCCGGCCCGCCCTGAACGTGAACCTGAACTCCTGGCCTTCAAAGCCGACCGTTCCGTTGATCTTTTCCCCGAACGCCGGTACTCCGGCCAGAACCCCGGTTAGAATCAGGGGCACCAGGATGCTGACGAATTTCCTGACGTATATCCGCATCGGCTTTTGCATCAGTCCGCCTCCGTTGCAAGATTGAAGATCATCTTCGCGCCGGGCTTCAACGGCCGGCCGAAATCGAAGAGCCGCCGGGTACCTTTCGCCTCGCGCAGAATGCCGTTTCCGGAAATCGTGTATGATATAGAAAGATCCCCGCCGCGTTCCATCGCATGAATGACGCAGCCGCCGGGGACGGATATGATTTGCCGAGCCATTCTGACGTCCGACAGGAACGACTCGAGAAAGGTTCCCATGGCGAGATAGTAGGCCGAGGTCTGCTGGTCATCGACGATGGTCGAACTCGATCGGAAGTGCATGTAGAGGAATGTGCCCGTCAGGATCGCGAGCATCGCGACCACGATCATCACTTCGACCAGCGTAACGCCGCCGCTACCTGCCCGGTTCAATGACGTATTCCTCCTCCTCGGAAATCTTGTACCGGTACAGCGGGTTCGGCTGGCCCGCCGTGTCGAGACGGAACGGGTCGAACCTGCCGTCAAAGGTGATCCGCTTCTCCTGTCCGTTCAGCATGCCGGACAGATCGAGTTTTCCCGCCGCTACGCCGCCGAGAATCCGAAAGCCGCTTCGAGCCTTGAATTCTCCGCGCAGGCAAACGAGCCGAGCCTGGATTTCCGCGGAGGTTTCGACCGAGATGTCCTTCGTGGCGATCAGCGTCAGGGGATCCGAGGCGATGACGCCCGCCCTGAGCCCGATGCTGCCGTTCACGATGATGATCCCGCCCGTTTCGACCGTGAGCGGGGTCGACAGATCGAGATCACCTTGGGTGAGATAGATGATCCCGGGGATCCGAAGCTTGCCGTCCCGGATGCATCGTGAGGCGAAATCCGCCGGGGTCGGGAAGGTCACGGTGATCTTCTGCTGCAGCTCCTTGAGACCTTCGATATCGGCGAGCCTTCCTTCGAACACGGGAACGTCTCCGCGGCTCACCTTGCCGGCGGCGGAACGGAGGGAATCCCGGAGATTCCCTCCCGTCGGGTCCCATTGTTCTATTCCCGTAATTACATCAGGAGGGGGCTCGCTGAACGATGCGGATACGGGGTCGCTGACCGTCCCGCTCTCCTTCGCCTGGACGTAGAGGTAATTCAGGCTGTCGAGAAAGGAATCTGTCGTGATCTCGGTCGCCATGGGCCGATATTTCCCCCACGACGGCGCGGGATCGTTGACGTTGATGCCGAACAGCAGGGCGAACGTATGGATATCGGCGGAGTAGTTCTGCGGAGGATTCCGGAACATGCTTTCGAACGCTGCCTGGTCGGAGAACCCCGGAATGACGGTCGGTTTGAACGGAACCACGCGCTGGGGATACGAGTTCGGATCGACGAGATCGACCTGGATGAGCCGATATTGGATGTAGCTCCGGAACACCGGGCCGAACACGATCGTTGGCGACAGACGAGAACCGGTGCCGAACGGCCGAATCAGCGACGCTTTCGGAACATCGCTGAATAGGTTCCTGATGCCCAGGATGTCGTTCACCTGTTTTTCGGCGGTGCCCGTGCGGGTCGTGACGAGGAACCGGGCTTTCATGCCCTGGTAGCGTCGCAACATATCCCGGAGCACCTGCGGAGCCGGAACATGGAGACGGCTTTTCATGCCGGGGTCGCTGTATTGCCCGAACCGGAGCAGGACCCGATCGTCGTATTCGCCTGTCGTGCCGGCTGAACCGGAAAGGTTGAGGGTCCACGACGCCGACGGCGAGTTGAGGAATATCCAGCCCGAGTCGCGCGCAAGCTCGGGGATGGGGGGGAACGCCGGAACGTGAATCGAGGAGTCGACGGCGTTGTAGGTGTTTTCGTGGTTTTGGAGAAGGAGGGGGGCGCCGTTGTCGAAATTGTCGGTCGAAGCGCCGCGGATGAGGCAGTTGAGCTGGTCAGACGGGGGCGATTCGCGCACGAACAGGGTGAATTTCGAAAGAACGGGGTGAACCGCGAGAAAGACCTTGAACCCGCGGGAAACGCGGACGCGGCGCGCGCTTCGACCAACCGTGGCCGTCGAGACGATCTGCATTTCACCGTATTTTTCGATCGGATCGGAACAAAACCCCTCGACCGGGTCGAATTTACGGGGCTTCGTCACCCTGGCGACGATGCTCAGGGTTCCGCCGAGCGATTTCCGGTAGTCGTCGAGCGATTCTGGGATCTCGATCACGTGTTCCTTCGTTTCATCGGGGGTAGGGGCGAAAATCGCCTTCAGCAGTTCAAACGAGAAAAAACTCGGGCTCGGGTTGTACGATCCGCTGGCCAGGACCGTCGAGGCCCACGCCGCTCCCGCCTCGGCCAGCTCGAGGGCGCGCGTGCTTTCAATATAATGCGCGGCGCTCTGCACCTGGCCTCGCGAAAGGAAACTGAGGGCCCCGAAGAAAATCGCCAGAACGAGCATGATGCCGACGACGAGGGGAAAAACGAATCCCCGCCGCGCTCGCAGACGGCCGCAAGCCCCGTCGCCTGGCGGAGGAGAAGATCTCATGACGCGCCGCTCAGTCCTGGCCGCCGGCAGGGGCCGTCATGGGAACGAACCCGTCAATCAGCTCGTCTCCGTTTCCGGATGCCGGAGACGCTTCTGGATGCGGCACGGTGAGGGGCACGGAGGGGGCTGCCGGCCGTTCGGGAATCACCGGGGGGCGGACCGCGGGTATGGGAGGGGAAACAGGCTGCGGCTTGTCAGGCACAGAAACCGTTTCCGACGCTTTTCCAGCGGGAATGGGGCGTTGCAGGGCGGCCGGCGTTGAGGAAACATCGGCTGGCGCGGGGGTGGCGGAGGGTTTCGAAGATTGGATCGAAGAAGGGGAGGGCGGCCGGGAGCGCAGGGCGGACAAGCCGTATTCGAGCACCCCGATGAAGAGGATGCCGGCGGCGAGGATGACGATGGGGCCGATCCCAACCGGAGCGGATACCGCTACCGAAGCTTTGACGGCGGTCGACGTTGCCCCTGATGACTGGGGGCCGGCCGCCGGGGTGGTCGGAGACGCAGGTTGAGCGGGGATGAGCGGGGCGAGCGATTCCCAGAGCCGCATTGCTTCCTTCGAATCGGGCGACATGCTGGCGCAATGGTTCCGGAACGCCTGGATCTCAGCGTGAACCTGCCGGCATTGGGCGCAGGCGGAAAGATGGCGCGCGATATGTTCCGGCAGGGAAGCGGATTCGGAGGCGGGTGTGTCAAGCCATTCGAGATAGGTGTCACATGGCATTCGTTCCGGCCTCCTTTCGCAACTGGCACAGAGCGCGGAAGACGATTTGTCTGAGCGTTCCCTCGCGTATGCCGGTGATTTCCGAAATCTCGGTGTAAGAGAGCTGTTCGACGTGTTTGAGAAGCATGACTTCGCGCTGCTCCGGGGTCAATCCCTTCAGCCATTCCGCCATCGAGGCTTCGGCGGCGACGGCGTCCGCCGGATTTCTCGGGTCTGCGAACGGGGCCCAGCGGTCGGGATTATCCGGAATCGTCACCGTTTTTGCCGTTTTCCTGCGTTTCAGATCGATAACCATGTTTCTGGTCATGGTCAGCATCCAGCTCTTGAACTTCGAACGTCCGTCATAGGAAGCTGCGTGCTGTGATATTTTGAGAAATACTTCCTGGGCCAGATCGCGGGCCGTTTCCCAGTTGCCGCACAAGCTTGCGGCGTAACGGACGACGAGGCCGATATGCCTGAGAAACAGAAGTTTGAAGGATTCAACATTTCCCTGGCGGAACTGTTCCATCAGGGCGTCGTCAGATGCGGACTCGAGGCTTGGCGGGACGGGAATGGTCATGTGAATGACGACAGGTCAGAAACGATCAGGTGTCATATTGATACAGATTCCAGGTTTTCATGATGCTCACGAGTTTTTTCGCATACGACGGATCCGTCGCGTAGCCGCACCGCTGGAGCTGTGCGGCGAACATGTCCGGGTTGTCCTTGTATGCCATCGCCGGGCGATAGCGGTCTTTTTGCAACAGTTTCGAGTGGTCGTCGATAGATTCGGACCAGGTGTTGTAGGCGCGGAACGTTCCCTGGACAGTGACATATCTGCCGTTGATATACTCACGGGTCGGCTTGCTCACCGAGCCGGCCGGGCCGGTTCCCTTGATGCCGAACAGGTTCTTCGCGTTGCCGATCGTCGAGCCGCCCCAACCGGTTTCGAGCGCTGCCTGGGCGATCGTAACCGACGCGGGCACGCCCGTGCGGGCCATCGACTGCTTCGCGGCCGGACCGATGAGCCTGACGAACTTTTCGGGAGGGAGTTTCCCGCCCTTCCAGGCGTTGAGTTCCGCCGAATCGACGCCGAGATTCGCCTGTGCAGGTTTTGTCGGAGTGACCGGCGCCGGGGAGCGCTGCGTGCCGCCGGTCGTTGCCGGGGTCCTGGGTTCCGTTGTCGAAGCCGGCGGAGTTCCGGTAGCGGAAATGATATTCCCTATTTCGTTGAAGAGGTTGGCAAGGGCATCGAGAAAATTGATCAGGGAAGTAACGAGGGTCGAAACGGATGATACGGACTGAGATGACGCGGAATGAACGGAGGAATCGGACTGATTTGCGGGTGTTCCGGCGGAACCGCCGGTCGAAGTGACGGTTGAGGTCTGTTGTGTCTCGGAGGAGTTCTGTTCGGGAACGAATCCGCCCAGCCCTTCGTCGAACGCGAAGCCGATGCTTCCGAACCCGACCAGGAGAACGGCAAGATACGAAGCCAGGAGCCGCCGTATGGTCGATCGATATGTACCGCGAATCGCCTTCATGGGGTTCCCCCTTTCCGCGTTGGTTCCATGGAAGAGAAACGTACTCGTCGCAGGGCCTTCGTTGTTTTTCCTGTGTGGGCTCATGTGTTTTATCACGCTTGTAATGAAAAAACGAATTGTCTTGGCGGTATGTTACATGAAAAAAGGTTGCCCGTCACTCGAAGTTCAGCCGCACTTCGAATACCCGCATCGCTTGCAGATGACGCAGCCGCTCTCATGCTCGAGCCGCTCGCCGCAGTCGGGACAGCCGGTCGGAGCTCGGTCTCCGTCGATCAGGCTCTCGGCCGGCTGGCCTTTTCCGGCGGCGGCGCCGGATGCGGGCGGGGGCGTCTGGGGACGCAGCCGGTTCGCCTTGCAGGAAAGGTAGTATTCCTCGATGGCGCGGCCGATCGCGTCGGGGCAGGAAAGCACCTTGATGCCGTTCGCCGGGCCGCCGCGCTTGAGCGTCGACATGCACCGTATGCCCTTGAGTTGGTCGATGATCTCCTGCACGTCGATGCCGGCGCGCAGGGCAAGCGAGGCGAGACGGGCCGACGCTTCGGATTGTGACGGGCAGCCGCCGCCGCGGCCGAGACTGGTGAACACCTCGCAAAGGCCGGTCTCATCGGCGTTGACGGTCACATACAGGTTGCCGCACCCGATCTTGTACCGCTCGGTCGCGCCGATCGTCCGCTCGGGGCGGGGCCGAGGCATGATGCTGATCTGAACGCCGGCGGGCAGGCTTTCGGAAACGGGCTGTCCGGGCTTCGCCGTTTTTCCCTGGCCCGCGCCGAGGTTCAGCACCTGCTCTTCGCGGGAGCCGTCGCGGTATACCGTGATGCCTTTGCACCCGAGCGTGTGAGAAAGGCGGAACACCGTCTCGACGTCTTTGATCGTGGCGTCGTGCGGGAAATTTACCGTCTTGCTGACGGCGTTGTCGGTGTATTTCTGGAATACCGACTGCATGCGCACGTGCCACTCCGGCGAGATTTCGTGCGCCGTCACGAACACCCGCCGCACGGCTTCGGGAACATCGGTCAGATCGTGGAGATGGCCCTGCTTCGCGATCTTTTCGAGAAGTTCGGGAGTGTAGAAGCCCTGCTCCTTCGCAATCGCGAGGAAATCCTCGTTGACCTCGATCAGGTGCTCCTTGTCGAGCACGTGTTTCTCGTAGGCGACCGCGAACAGCGGCTCGATGCCGCTGGAACAACCAGCGATGAGGCTGATGGTGCCGGTCGGGGCGATCGTCGTCGTCGTCGCGTTGCGCACCGGGGGCATCCCGCGCTTCTCGAGCGCAGAGCCGGCGTAGTTGGAGAACGGGCCGCGCTCGCGCGACAGCTCGATCGAGGCGTTCCAGGCTTCGCGCTTGAAGAACCGCATCAACTCTTCCGCCAGCGTCAGTGCCGCCTCGGAATTGTAGGGAACGCCCATGCGGAGAAGCAGGTCGGCCCAGCCCATGACCCCCAGGCCGATCTTGCGGTTGGCCTTCGTCATCGTGTCGATCGCCGGGATGGGATATTTGTTCACCTCGATGACGTTGTCGAGGAACCGGATGGCGAGCCGAATGACCCCGGTCATCCGCTCGTAGTCGACACGGGCGGCGCCGCCTTCACGGACGACGAAGTTGGCGAGGTTGATCGAACCGAGGTTGCAGGATTCGTACGGCAGGAGAGGCTGTTCGCCGCAGGGATTGGTCGATTCGATCATCCCGACGTTTGGGGTCGGCTGGTCGCGGTTGATCCGGTCGATGAAAACGACGCCGGGCTCGCCGTTTCGCCAGGCCCGCTCGACGATCATGTGGAACACCTTGGACGCTTTGAGCGAGCCGACGGTCGCCTTCGTGCGAGGGTTGATCAGGTCGTATTCGGTGTCCTTCTCGAGGGCTTCCATGAACAGGTCGGTCACGGCGACCGAGATGTTGAAGTTCGTCAGGCTGTTGTTGTCTTCCTTCGACTTGATGAACTCGATGATGTCGGGATGGTCGACGCGAAGGATGCCCATGTTCGCCCCGCGCCGGGCGCCGCCCTGCTTGATCGTGTCGGTGGCGACGTTGAATACCTTCATGAACGAAATCGGGCCGGAGCTGACCCCGCTGGTGCTGGCCACGGCATCGTTCGCCGGCCGGAGCCGCGAGAAACTGAAGCCGGTTCCGCCGCCGGACTTGTGGATCAGGGCGGCCTGCTTGATGGCGTCGAAAATCCCGTCCATCGAATCCTCCACCGGCAGCACGAAGCAGGCGGACAACTGTCCGAGCGGCTTTCCGGCGTTCATGAGGGTGGGGCTGTTGGGAAGGAAGTCCATGCCGGTCATCAGCTCGTAGAACATCGGTTCCAGCTGGTCGGCCTTGTAGGGTGAGCCGGGGAATCGGTCTTCGGCTTCCGCGATCGCCTTCGCGACACGATGGAACAGCTGTTCCACGGTTTCGGTCGGCTGTCCGTCGGGGCCGCGGGTGAGATAGCGCTTGGCGAGCACCTTCTGGGCGTTGGCCGAAATCCGGGGCATCAGGCTTGTCGAGGCGGTGGCGGTCATGTCGGTCTCCTGTATGACGTCTGGGCGGTCGGGAAAAACACGCGCGTAGGAATCAGCGCATGACGGATTCGAGAAGGGGCTTGAGCTCCGAGATCGGAACCAGGATTTTTTCCACGGTCCCGAGGGAAACCGGCAGGATCAGCTTGATCGCATCCCGCTGGCGCTTCTTGTCGTGAAGAATAGCGTTGACGATGGCATCCGGCGTGTACTCGCGGGGAAGCTCGACAGGGAGATTGAACTCCTTCAGCAGACCGGTGAGGCTTTCGGTGTAGTCCTCCTTGAGAAGGCCGCGGGCGCGGGAGACGGCCAGCGCGGTCAGCATGCCGAGGCCGACGGCTTCCCCGTGGTGATGACGGAGATAGCCGCCGAGCACTTCGTAGGCGTGACCGAACGTATGCCCGAAATTGAGGGCTGCCCTGCTTCCCGTCGTGTCGAGTTCGTCGGCTTCAACGAAGGTTTTTTTGATGTGCAGCGAGCGGCGGACGAGCCGCTGCATGAGCGGCAGGTCGCGGGCCTTGATCGAGGCGCAATTCTTCTGGATGAACTTGAAATACGGCGCATCGGCGATCGCGCCGTGTTTCACGGCCTCGACGATGCCGTAGGAGAGCTGGTTGAGCGGGAGGGTGCGGAGGGACGTAACGTCGATGCCGAGCAGTGTGGGCTGATGGAAGGTGCCGATGAGGTTCTTGCCTTCGGGAAGATTGACGCCGTTTTTGCCGCCGAGCGATGCGTCGATCATCGCCAGCAGAGAGGTCGGCATCAGGACGAGCGGAACCCCCCGCATGTAGACGGACGCGGCGAAGCCTGCGAGATCGCAGATGACGCCCCCGCCGAGCGCGATGACCGGGCTCTTGCGGTCGAGCCCCGCCTCGAGAAACGTCGGAAACAGAGACTGGGCCGTTTCGAGCGTCTTGTGCGTCTCTCCGTCGGGAAGGACCGCCGCATGGGCTTCAAAGCCTCTGGTGCGGAGTTCGGCGATCAACGGCTGGAGATACCAGCGGGCGACGGTCTCGTTGGTGACGACGACGCACTTTTTGTGTACCCCCAGCCGCGACATGCGGCCGACGATCTCACCAAGGATGTCATGACCGAGAAGAATATCGTGAGACATCTGTCTCGTGAACGAAAGTTTCTGTCTTTCCATACCCCCCTTAGATACTCCATTCTCCCGATTTTGCGCAATGGTTCGACCAACCCGGGGAGACAAACCTCACCACGGAGCCACAAAGAAACAGAGAATTGTACCCTTTCCCGCTAAATTGTCTGTGAGGGCGGGTTTGCCCCCTCTCTTCGCACATCCGCGACGTAAGGGCGCTTCGCAAAACGCCCGAAATCTCGCCCCGGAAACGTGTTTCACCCCTGCAATGTCAGCTTCGGGGCGAAAAACCTCAGGGCATTGTCGCGAAGGATGCGGGCCATCTCTTCCGGTTCGGCGCGCCGCACCTCGCACAGTTTCCTGAACGTATGTTCGATCAGCGACGGATCGTTCCGCTTCCCCCGGAAGGGAATCGGCGCGAGATAGGGGCAGTCGGTCTCGAGATGAATCCGTTCGTCCGGCAGGAACCGGAAGATCGTCCGCGTTTCCTCGCTTTTCGGGTAGGTGAGCGGCCCGCCGATCGAGAAGGAAAACCCTTCATCGAGCGCTTTCCGCGCGGTGTCCAGATCGCCCGAGAAGCAGTGCAGCAGCACCCGGGACGGCCGGGGCTCTCCCTCGATGAAATGGAAGAAGTCGTCGAAGGCCTCACGGATGTGGATGACGACAGGTATCCCGAGTTCAGCGCCGAGTCGCCACTGGGCGAGAAACACCTCGCGCTGGGTGTCGCGGGGCGAAAAGTCGTAGTGGTAATCGAGGCCGATCTCGCCAATGCCAACCGTACGCGGATCGCCGGCAAGGCGCCTGAGTTCACCGCTCGAAGAGGCATCCCACGTTTTCGCGTCGTGCGGATGCACCCCCGCCAGCGCCCAGAACCAAGGTCGCATGCGCGAGATCTCGACCGCCCGGCGGCTGGTCGCGAGATCCGTTCCCGCATTGATGACGGCCGCCGGTTTCGACGCCGCGATCTTTTCGACGACCGCCTCGAAATCACCGGAGAACGCTTCGTCCTGCAGATGTGCGTGTGTGTCGATCAATCCGTTCATACCTCTTGGATTCCTGTATGACAAAAGGCTATTTCGTGTTCCCGTTCGTGCCGAGCTCGTCGAAGCTCGAAAATTCCAAGAAGTTCTTGCCCCCTTCGGCGGGCTCATGACGCGCTTTGGCAAGCTCGGGGCGAACCGGAAGTATTCCTCCTGCAGGGCTTGACGCAAGCCGGGGTGAGAATATCTCAAAAATATTATATCATAATGTATTCTATGTTATCTGCGCTCATCTGCGTAATCTGCGGATCACTCAGGGTCCTGCAACCCAAGGTGTTGTGCGCCTACTTGACGCGGCAGCCGACCTGGGCGGGTTTTTCAGGCTGAACGAGCGCCAGTCCGCCATCGGCGGTCTGCGCGGCGAGGATCATGCCGTGCGAGACGATGCCGCGGATCTTGGCCGGCTTCAGGTTCTTCACCATCACGACCTGCTTTCCGATCAGCTCCTCGGGCTTGTAGAAGAGGGCGATGCCCGCGACGAGCTGGCGGGTCTCGGTGCCGAGATCGACCGTCAGTTTCAGCAGCTTGTCGGCGTTTTCGACCTTTTCGGCCGTCACGACCTTCGCCACGGCCAGCTCGGTCTTCATGAATTCGTCATACTCAACGAGTCCGTCGGACGCGGGGGCGGCTGGGGCGGAAGCGGCCATCGCGGCTTCAACGGCTTTTTCGGCCTTTGCGGGCTTTTCCGGTTTGGGCGCTTTTTCCCCTTTTTTGAGGGCCTCGATGCGGGCCGTCTCGATGCGCGGGAACTGGGGGGCGGGCTCGTTGCACCGCGTGCCGTCCGGCAGCTGGCCCCACTCGACGAGGTGGAGCGGGGTGAACTGGTTTCCCAGCCCGAGCTGATCGAGGAAGTTCGGGGCGAGGTGCGGCATGAAGGGCTGGACGAGATGCGTCACGAGCCGGACGCCTTCGCCGACCGTGTAAAACACTTCGTCGAGGGCCGCCGTGTTGCCGGCTTTCGCCAAGGCCCAGGGCGCGGTCTCGTCGACGTATTTGTTGAGACGACGAATCAGGTCCCACGTGCGTTCGAGGGCCTGGTGGAACAGCAGGTTGTCCATCGCGGTGTGATACTCGGGAATGACGGCCTTCGCGAGTGCGACCACCTCATGCGTCTGGGGCAGTTTCGGCTCGGCCTTGTGAAAGACGCCGTCGCGGTTCTTGCGCATCATGGGGAGCATGCGGTTGCAGAGGTTGCCGTAATCGTTCGCGAGGTCGGCGTTGTAGCGGGTGATGAACGAGTCTTCGGTGAACTGCGCGTCGGCACCGAATGTCATTTCACGGAACAGGTAGTAGCGGAACGGGTCGAGGCCGTACTTGTCGACGAGATCGAGGGGGCTGAGGACGTTGCCGACCGATTTCGACATCTTGCCGCCCGACGAGATCCACCAGCCGTGCGCGAAGATCATCTGCGGCAGGGGCAGATCGAGGGCCATCAGCATGGTCGACCAGTACACCGCGTGGGTCGTGAGGATGTCCTTGCCGACGAGATGCACGCTGGCGGGCCAGAACTTCTTGAAAGTATCCGGGTGTTCGGGGTAGCCGATCGCGGTGATGTAGTTGAGCAGAGCGTCGAACCAGACATAGGTGACGTAGTCGGGGTCGAACGGCAACTCGATGCCCCACGCCAGGCGCTTCTTCGGCCGCGAGATGCACAAATCGCCGAGCGGCTGGGCGAGGAAGCCGAGCACCTCGTTGCGCCGGTTCTCGGGCCTGATGTAGCCGGGGTTCGCCTGGATGTAGTCGATGAGCGCCTTCTGGTACTTCGACATGCGGAAAAAGTAGTTCTTCTCGGTGATCTGGTCGACCGGCCGCTTGCAGTCGGGGCACAGCTTTTCGGGGACTTCCTTCTCGGTCCAGAATCGCTCGCAGGGGGTGCAATACCAGCCCTGATACTGGTCCTCGTAGATCTCGCCGCGCTCCTTCAGCAGGGAAAGCGCGTTCTGGACGCCCTTTTTGTGCCGGTCCTCGGTGGTCCGGATGAAGTCGTCGTTCGTGATGTCGAGGCGCTTCCAGAGGGCCTTGAACTTCTCGACGAGACCGTCGGTGTGCTGGAGAGGCGTGATTCCTTTCGCCTTCGCCGCCTGCTCGACCTTCTGGCCGTGTTCGTCGGAACCCGTCAGGAAGTGCGTCTCGCGGCCCATGAGCCGGTGATACCGGCTCGCCGTGTCGGCCGCGAGCGTGGTGAACGCGTGCCCGATGTGCAGTTCGGCGTTGGCGTAATAAATAGGGGTCGTGATATAAAAGGGGCGTTCAGGATGCATCGGTTCACCTCGATGAGTGTTGTATAATAATAAATATATAGGTAGCCGTCAAACCGGCGGCGGCGTCATGCGCTGGCGGGTGCGACGGCCTTCGAGCCCGCGGGAGGGTGGATGACCGCTCGGTTGCGCCCGCCGGCTTTCGCGGTGTCGAGGGCGACCATCGAAAGGGCGATCAGCTGGCGGGCGTCGGGGGTCGTTTCAGGGAACGCGGCGATGCCGGCCGATGCTCCGAGCGTATACGATCTTCCGCCGTATTCGAACGCCATCCGTTCGAGCGAGTCCTTCAGGCGGCCGATCAGGAATACGCCGCCGGCCGCGTCGGTGTTCGGCAGGAGGATGTAGATGCGATCCTGGACGCGGGAGGCGAGGTCGGTGTCGCGCAGGGCGTTCTGGACAGCCTTTGCGACGTCGTTCCCGACCTGGAGGGCGAACTCGGGAGCGGTATGTTCGAGGATCGCCCGGTAGTTCTCGAGATCCATGACGACGGTGCAAAGCGGCTGGGCGTAGCGGACCGAGCGGGAGGCCTCTTCCTCGAAGTAGCCTTTCCAGATGCGGTGGCTGATCATGCCCGTGGCCTCATCGCAGAACATGTTGCGGTACAGCCGATTACGCTCGATCACGAGAGCTGCGAGCATCGCGACGTCTTCGGCATAGGGAATGTCCTCGTTCCGGAACAACGGCGGCGAGATGCGGTTGATGAAGTTGATCACCCCGAGGATCGTTCCGTCCGAGGATTTGATGGGGGCGCAGAGGATGCTGGCGACCTTCTCCTCGCGGGCCTTGAACTCGGTGAACGACTTGAACCGCGGATCCTTATGGCCCTTGTTCGCGAGAAGCGGGACGCCACCTTTGAGAACCTGGCCGGCGAGGCCTTCGTTTGGTTTGAGCTTGATGGCGGGATACTGGTCTTCGGCGAGGTCGTCGAGAAGAGATTGCTCCATGCCCCGCATGCAGGCGACGGTCAATTCGAGGTTCTCGCGGTTGAGCAGCAGGATCGAAGCCCACTGGACGTTCATCGTGCGGACCGCCTCGTCGAGGATCGTCTTGAGGTTGCTCTGGAAGTCGAACGTGGTGTTGAGCAGCTGGGCGACCTTCAGGCACGAGCGTGTGAGCTGGAGCTGGCGGTCGGTTTCGGAGCGGGACGCCTCGATCTTGGCGGCATCTTCGCTCTTCAAGCGCTGCTTTTTCGTGATGAGGCTGATTTCGCCGTTCCAGATGCCGAACACGCGCGAGACGCTCGAGGCGACGTCGGCGATCTCGTCGTCGCCGGTGTCGTTCACCGGATTCGCGACGCGTTTTTCGATGAACGTGTCGAGCCTGTGCCTGATACGGGCCAGGGGCCGGGTGATCGAAACCGCGATGATCCAGGAAGTGGCGAGGCCGAGCAGGAGGAACGCGTTTCCGATGAAGATGTACACTGAGAGGTTGACGTCGAGCTCCATCCAGCGGATGTAGCAGAAAACCCCGATCGGCAGCGCCATGATCAGAAGCGTCGTGATGATGATACGGCCTTTGATGCCGATGTTGCGGAACAGTTCCACCTGTGCACAGCCCTCCGGCTGATGGATTCTAGGCGAGCCCGCCCGAATTGTCAAACCCCCGCCATGCATTCACCCGGGGACGCACCATAGCCCAATCGGGTGTGGGGGCGGGTTTCAAACCCGCCCCGAGGCTCACATCCGAGGCTGTTTTCGGGCGATGGCCTTGCGGTACACCGATTCGGTGCGGCTGGCGAACAGGTCGAGGTTGAAGTTCGCGAGGGCGTGGGAACGGGCCGCGAGGCCGGCGCGGCGGCGCAGCGCCGGGTTGATGACGAGCTTCTGGAGGGCATGCGCAAGGCCCACGGCGTCGCGGGGCTGGACGAGAAACCCCTGTTCGCCGTCCTGGATGATCTCGGGGATGACCCCGACCGTCGTGGCGACGACGGGCTTGCCCGAGGCCATGAACTCGAGCGCCGCCCGGCAGTTGGCTTCCGAACCGATCGAGGTGACGAGGCCCGCGTCGCAGCCGTTGATCAGAACGGGCAGGTCATCGCGGCGCGTCATCGTGACCCGGAGTCGGTCGGCAACCCCGAGGCGTTCGGCCTCGCCCTTGAGCCAGGCGACCGTGCGGTTGCTCTCATACCCGATGCAGGCGAGCACGACCGGCGTCGGAAGCCCGAGAAGCAGGCGGAGCGCGTCGAGCGCATACTCGTGGCCCTTGACCGGATCGAGGCGGGCAACGAGGCCGATCACGAAACTGCCGTTCGCGATGCCGAGTTCGTCGCGCAGACGGTGCGCCGCGCTCGGATTGGGGCTGTACTCGTCGGTGTCGACCGCGCCGTAGACGACGTCGATGCCCTCGTCGGGAAACCCGAGGATCTGGCGACACAGCCGCTTGTGAAGCTGGGAGCCGACGATGAGATGGTCGGTCCAGGCATGATGGACATACCGGTTGATGAAATGCCCCTTGGGCGGGTCGATGTCGGTCCGTACTCGCACGACGGTGGCTTCCGGTACCGCGCGGCGCGCTACCATGCCGGCCATCCAGGCCCCTTCATTGATATGGCTTGATATAATATCTGGCCTGAAATCCGCGAACAGTCGCGCCATGCGCTTGATGGCATGAAGATACAGGCCAGGGTTCCGATGATTCAGCCGAATGGTGTCGTCGCAGGGAATACCGGCTTTCCGTGCCCGTTCGAGAGGCTTGCCGGGCTCGGTGAGCAGGAGGACCTCGTGGCCGTGGCCCATCAGCTTGCGGCACAGGGTGATGCAGTAGTTCGACGCACCGCTCCAGTTGGGCGAGTTGAGAATCTGAATCGTTCTCATGAGCCCCGGCCGCTCCTTTCGAGAAACTTTGCATAGCCGGCAACGATCTGAAACGCGTCTCCGAGCGCCGCGACGTAGCCCTGCCAGCCGTCGCGCCAGCCCCCCTTGAACAGATATCTGCGGAGGAACCGACTGAGCGGGCGGGCGAACAGGAACCGGGCGGAATCGACGAAGCCCGGTCTACGCCCTTCCCGGAGCCAGAAATCAGCCTGGAAGGAGGTGTAAAAGTTCATTTTGCGCAGGTAATCATCGAGCGACGGGTAGGGAAAATGGTCGAACGGCTCCCGGAGCATGCCGATGCTTCCCTGCACCTCGAGGCTTTCGTGAACGTGCCTGTTGGGAAAGCTGGCCTTGCCGCGCCTGAACAAGCGCAGCTGGGCGTCGGGATACTGGCCGCCGTGAGCGAGCATGCGGCCGAAAAAGTGGTTGCGCCTGGAAAGACGAAACGCAGCATGGGGCGTATCGGCGATCGAACGGCGAATCTCCTCGGTGAGAGGGGGGGGGATTCGCTCGTCGGGGTCGAGGTAGAAGATCCAGTCGGTGGAGAGCTGGTCAAACCCGAAGGATTTGTTCACGTTGAGATTGGCGTCGTTCGGCCGCCAAAACAACCGCACCCGGTCGAACGAGCGGGCGATCTCCGACGTCCGGTCCGTCGAGGCGCAATCGACGACGATGACCTCGTCTGCGAACGCGGCGGATTCTATGGCGCCGGCGAGGTGCGCTTCCTCGTTGTGGGCGATGATCGAAACTCCGATGGTGGGCATGAAGCGAAGGGCTCCCGTCTCTGCAAAATGAAACCGCGCAAGGTATCGCGCGTAGTATCGCAGAACGGAAGTGCATCTTCAAGGCGGTTGACACGGGATGCGGGTATCGACTAAGGTTGCTGTCTGGAAGAGACCATCTGATACGATACAGAGGACCACTCATGGCAAACCTGCCGTCTGTGTTGCGGGAATGGGCGCTCGAACCGCGAGATATGTCTGTGCTCGCCTCCCTGATCTCCCTCATGCTCGACACCGATTATCACAAAGGGGCCGACTTTCCCGACTGGATCGGTCTCTGCCCGATGGACGTCGTCGAGCACAAGTCGGTCTGGATCGGAGACTGGGAAAACAATGCCAGGGCCGGTCTCGTCGCCCTGATAGCGGACGATAAACCGAAATTCTTTACCGACACGATGCCTGAATTCGAGGAGTCTCTCGAAACACTTCGGACTCCAGGCAACCATCTCCGCGCCGGCCTGTTACTTGTCGAATTTGCGTCGGCCGAGGGATACTGGCCGAAAGCGACCGGGGACGACTATTGCAAGGGCATATACATCAGCCCCGAGATACGGAGCAGCGTTCTCCGGACCGTATCCGAGAAACTCGGCTTTCCCGCATCGTTTGGCGAAGAATTGCGCACGCTCCTCGAGAGCCGACTCCACGAACTGACGAATCGCGTCGGACTGGTCGAACCTGGCGAGTTTGAGGGCTGGAGGCAAAACATGTTCACGCTGGGGCTCAGCGCCCCTTTCTGGAGAGGCCGTCTGACGGCGAACCTGGGCTCGGGGCGCAACACGACGTCCACGAAAAAAGACTTGATCCCCTGGTCGCTCAGTCATCTCGCATCGGGCTTGGTTCTCGCAGAAAATATCGGGTTGCCGGGGGTCGACAAGATCTTTTGCGCGGGGTGCGGCCTGGTGCTCGCTCCCGGGCTCAAGCAAATTCTACCGCCGGTATCTTTCCTGCAGCAGGAAACGATTCTCTGTGCGGGTGCGAAATTTCTCGTGTTCCTGAACGATGTGCTGATGCGCATCGGCGAAGAGACCGTCGCACGAGGCGAGATCGTGGAACTGCTCCACCGCACACGGGACTGGTATTGCCGAGCGGTTCGCGATAATGTCAGCTACGTTGGAAGTTTGTTGTCGGTCCAGTATGTCGGCAGCGTGTTTGATGCGCTCATCGATATGTCGAATGCGCCCGCCAACTCGCCGAATTCAGGCCGATGAGCGCGTTGCCGGTCTGATCACGAGAAGAATCACCCAGGAGGAGACAAGATGTTCGAAACATTGTTGTTGAAGCTGAGAAATGTGCCGCAGAACCCGGAGACGACCTTCGAGCCGTTCGCCCAGGAGATGTCGAATCTGCTTGGCGCGGACCTCACCGCCATCGCCGTCTACGGAAGCGCGGCATCGGGCGACTACGTCTACGGCCACTCGAACATCAACATGGCCCTGCTGTTCAAGAGCGTGACCGTCGGGCATCTCAAGCAGATCGCCATTCCCGTCGAGAAATGGATGGTCAAGGGGTTTGCCGCCCCGCTGATTCTCACGACCGAGGATCTCGAACGCTCTCTGGACGTGTTTCCCCTGCTGTTCCAGGAAATTCGCGACAATCACAAGATGATCAAGGGCGACGACCCCTTCATGACGTTGAAAATCGACAAATCGCTGCTTCGCCTCCAGGTCGAGCAGATGCTGAAGGGGAAGGTGACCGAGGCCCGCACCGAGTTCCTGGCTTCCGGCGAGTCACTCAAGACCTTCGAGGCGATGATCGCGAAATCCTTCAACAGCCTGTATCCGGTGCTTCGCGGGCTCCTTTCCCTCACCGGCAAGACGTTGTCGATCCGCAAGGAAGTCGTCGTCGCCATGGCCGAAGAGGCGTTTGGCCTCGAAACCGGGGTGCTGACGGACGCGCTGCGACACAAGATGGGCTTGCTGCGCCTTTCCCAGAAGCACAATCTCCTGGCGTATTTCGAGCGGTATCTGGCCTCGATCGACAAGCTCGCGACCGTGGCAGACAAGCTGGAGACCGCTGCCGGGGCCTGATACCGCGGCGCATGAGAACGTATCCGCCCCGGACCCGCAAGGCGGGGAACAGGATCGTGCGGCCGTTCCGAAGCGCAAAAAAATTCTGGAACTTTTTTCTCTGACGGCAGTCAATGCACGCCGGACGAGATCGATTCGTCCGTTTACACACCCTCAGGAGGCACCTATTCGTGATCGAGATGAAGGATGTCACCAAGTATTATGGGAACTTCCGCGCGCTCGACGGGATTTCCTTCTCGGTGCAGGGGGGTGAGATTCTCGGTCTGCTCGGCCCGAACGGGGCGGGAAAGACCACCGCGATGCGGATTCTCACCTGTTTCCTGCCTGCGACGACGGGCACCGTCACCGTCGACGGCTTCGACGTGTTCGAAGACTCGATGGACGTGCGCCGCAGGCTCGGGTATCTCCCCGAGACGCCGCCCGTCTACCCCGAGATGACCGTCAGATCGTATCTCAACTTCGTCGCGGACATCCGCGAGGTTCCGGCGAAAGACTGCCGCAGGCGCGTCGACACGGTGATCGAGCGCACGGGGCTGGTCGACCACCAGATGCGCGTCATCGGCACGCTGTCGAAGGGCTATCGGCAGCGCGTCGGCCTCGCGCAGGCGCTGGTTCACGACCCGGCCGTGCTGATTCTCGACGAGCCGACCGTCGGCCTCGACCCGAACCAGATCATCGAGATCCGCAACCTGATCAAGGACCTTTCGAAAGACCACACGGTCATTCTCTCGACCCACATCCTGTCCGAGGTCAGCATGACCTGCAAGCGCGTGGTCATCATCAACGAGGGCCGCATCGTCGCGGAGGACAGCGTCGAGAACCTCGAACGCCAGGGCGGGGCGGCGACATCGTTCCGCATCGGTCTGCGGCCCGCCTCGCTCGACTGGAAGGCCTGCTTCACCGGCACCGAGGGCGTCAAGGTCGAGGGCGAGCAGAACGACGGGCCCGTCGTGCGGTTCAACCTCTCGTTGCCGGATCACGCGGCCTATGACGGCGTCTTCAAAGCCACGGTGGCGAAGGGCCACGTGTTCACCGAGATCACGCCGGCGCGCGCCTCGCTCGAAGAGGTGTTCCTGCGCCTGACGCGCAGCGAGGAGAACGGCAACGGCAACGGCGACGCCAATGGGGAAGGAGGGAAGGCGGCATGAAAGTCTTCGCGATAACGAAAAAAGAGCTGCAGACCTACTTCTTCTCGCCCGTCGCGTATCTCGTCTTCGCCTCGTTCCTGCTCGTCGTGGGCTACCTGTTCTGGATCGTCCTCGTCTCGAGCAAACTCGCGACTCTTGAACCTCTGCTGTACAACGCGGCGTTCGTGCTGCTGCTCGTATCGCCCGTGCTGACGATGCGCCTCATCAGCGAGGAGCGCCGCGCTGGCACGATGGAGCTGCTGCTCACCTCGCCGATCTCGCCGTCCGAAATCGTGATCGGCAAGTTCCTGGCCTGCTTCATTCTGTATTTATTGTTGATACTATTGACATTCCAGTATCCGCTGATCATGTCGATGTATGCCGAAAAGCTCGACATGGGCCCGATCATGAGCGGGTATATCGGCCTGATCCTGCTCGGCGCCGCGTTCATCTCGGTCGGCTTGTTTGCCAGCTCGCTGTGCGAGAATCAGATGATCGCCGCGATGCTCAGCTTCGGCGCCATGCTCTGCTTCTGGGTCTTCGGCTGGGCGAAATACGCCCTCGACAATGCGCTCGGGGAGGTCCTCGGCCAGCTCTCGCTGTTCGAGCGGTATTCCGAGTTTCTGAAAGGCGTCGTCGATTCGGGCAACGTCGTATTCTTCGTCGTATTCATCGTGCTGTGGCTGTTCATGGCCACGCGCGTCGTCGAATCGGATCGCTGGAGGTGATGAGCCATGACGACGCACAGACGTGACACTCGTTCCGTTCTTCCCGTTCTTGCCCTGATCGCCGGGCTTCTTCTGCTGCTCGCCTCCGGCATCGGGTATCTGATGTTCCCCAGCAAGGGAACGATAGCGCTAGGTATTCTTGCCGCTGGCGCGTTTCTGATTCTCGGCGCGTTCGTCGCCTCGCCGCGCACACTGAAGGAGATCGCCACCAGCCGCACCTCGTGGCTCGTGGTGAACGACGTGATCCTGGTGCTGGCCATCATCGGCATCGGCGTGCTGCTCTCCTACATCGGGTTCCGGCGGCATATCCGGTACGACTTCACCCGCGACCGGCTGTTCTCGATCTCCGACTCGACGATCAAGGTCCTGCGCGGCCTGAAGAAGGACGTGAAGATCACCGCCTTCTACCCGAAGGGTTCGCTCGAGTTCACGATGGTCGACGATCTGCTGCGGGAGTGCCGCCGCAACACCGACCGACTTTCCGTGAAGATGGTCGATCCGTTCCGCGACCCGATGACGACCAAGGCCATGAACGTGCATGCGGCCGGCACCGTCGTCGTCCAGTGCGAGAACCAACGCAAGGATATCCCGGCGAACGAGCTGTTCCTGCAGCCGCCGCCCTTTGCGCAGAAACGCGAACCGCCGAAGTTCCAGGGCGAACAGGCCATCACCTCGGCCCTGCTGAACGTGACGAGCGGCGCCAAACGCAAGATCGCCTTCGTGAAAGGCCACGAAGAGCCCGGTCTGACCTCCTACAAGCCCGACGGCCTCGCCGCGGCCCAGCAGTTCCTCGCCCGCGAAAACTACGATACGGTCGAGATCTCGTTGATGGAAGGCATTCCGACCGACACCACCGTGCTCGCCATTCTGTCTCCGGCGAAAGGCTTCCACCCTGACGAGATCAAAAATCTCAGGCAGTATGTAACCGAACGCAAGGGCGCCCTGCTGGTCGCGCTGAACCCGGACAACAAGGCCGCCGAGCTTGAGCAGTTTCTGAGTGAGACCTTCAGCGTCACCTGCAACTCGGAGATCATCATCAGCCCGCGCGGCATGAACGGCGACCTGTCGATCGTCATTCCCCGCTACAGCCCACACCCGATCGTGAAGGAACAGATGGAACGCAACTCCGCCGTCCTGATGCAGGTCGCGCGTGGCCTCAACATCGAACAGCGCGAGACCTACTCGTCGCTCGCGTTCCTCCGGACCGACGAGAACTGCTACGGAAAACGGCCGCCCTCGGCCGTGCTCCAGGGCCAGATCCAATTCGACCCGAACACCGACGTGCGCGGCCCCCTCAGTCTCGGCCTTGCCCTCGAAGGGAAGGGGACGGCGAGCGGAAGCCGGGTCGTTGTCTACGGCGACGCCGATTTCGCGACGAACATGCTGCTGCAGGTGCAGGGCAACGCCGACCTCGTCGTGAACACGTTCAACTGGCTCGCCGGCCAGGAACAGCTGATCTCGATCAGGCCCAAGCAGATCGAGTTCGCCCAGATCGTCCTCGACGCCGAGGCGTCACAGCGCATCATGATCATCTGCGTCGTCGTCTCCCCGCTGCTCGTCATGCTGCTGGGCGGCGCCGTCTGGTGGTCTCGCAGGAGGGTGTGAGCCGTGAAGAAACGATATCTGACGACCGTCATCGCCGTTATCGCGTTCATTCTTCTCTTCCTCTACGCAAACATCTACGAGGCCGACGTCATTCCCGAGCCCGGGAAGGACAAGCCCGTTCAGCTCGCCGCCACCGCGAACGCCGATGTGCGCGCACTCGCCTGGCAGGCGGGCGGCGCCCCGGAGATTCGCATCGAGGCCGTCGGAACGGGGTCCGAGAAGAAGTTTTCGATCGTCAAGCCTCGCGCCCTTCGCGCTGACAATGACGTGGCGGCCGGGATCATCCGGGCCTTCTCGGACCTCCAGTCCGACCTGACCATCACGGCGACCGAAACCCTCTCGTTTGGCTTCGGAAGTGACTCGCCCCGGCTCACCATCGAGACTGGAAGCGCCACGACGGTGCTGACTCTCGGTCAGCAGGCCCCGGTCGGCGGCTCCGTTTACGTCCAGCGGAAGGATGACCCGAACGTCTACGTCGTCGACAACAGCGTCGTGACGGCCTTCCGCAAAAGCCTGTCAGACCTTCGCGACAAGGCGATCTTCACCGAGGACTTCACCGATATCGCGTCGGTCACCGTCGTGAACGGATCGACGACGTTCGAACTCGCGAAGACCTCCACCGGCTGGGACATGTCGGCGCCGGTCGCCATGCCTGCCGATGCAGGCGAGGTGTCGTCCCTGATCTTCGGCATCCACGATCTGAAAGTCGACCGGTTCGTCGAGGAGTCCACGCCGGAATCGGCGGTCAAGGGCTTCGATACACCTTCCTACAAGGTCGTGATGCGCACGCCGGCCGGCAAGACCTTCGAGTTCGCTGTCGGGGCCGAGAAAGACGGGTTCGCCGCCGTGAAACGTTCGGGCGACGATGAAGCGTATCTCGTTTCCCTGACATCCCTGGCCCGGGTGAAAAAGGATTTTACGGCCCTGCGCAACAAGAACCTCCCCGCGATGCCGCCCCTCGAGGTGAAGCACCTGTCGATGCGTGTCGGAACCGAAACGTTTGAACTCGCGCTCGCCAGCAACACCTGGAGTTTCGACGGCCGTACCATTGACAAGAGCCATGTCGAAAGCGTGCTGCAGGCCTACGCCAACTGCCGGGTCCAGGAGTTCCTCTCTGACGACGAAAAAAAGGCGCACGGACTCGACGATGTGAAAACCTGCGACCGCCTTGTTCTGAAATCCGACAAGGCCGAGCGAACCGTCTTCTTCGGCGCACACGAGGAGATCGAAGTGATTATTCAGCTCGAAGGGGAAAAGGAGCTGTATCGCATCCCCCGCCTCCTTCACAGCTCGATCCTCAACCTCGCCGACGAACTCCGCAAGAAACCCGAACCACCACAGGCCGCGACCGCTTCCGCACCGGCCGCCCCGGCATCCGCTGCTGTTCCCGCCCCAGTCCCAAATAAATGAAGAATTCTATAGAACACCCCCGGAGCCGCCAGGCTTCGGGGGTGTTCCAATTCTGGGGACGTGATACCGAACTATTAAGTTCGGTATCACGTCCCCGGAATTCCCCGGAATTCCCAAAAGGCAGTTCAGGGCTACTTCCAATACCACGGTATCCCGGGAAACCACCACCCTCATCCGAACCAGCGCTTTTACGCCAAACACCCAAGGGAAGAGCCCGGTTGTGGGAATTCCGCTCGCCGGGATCCGTGCGGGGGGTGCCGGGTAACCTGCATCTCTACCGCGGCCGTTTTTTCAAAGGTGAGGAAATTTGGCGAAGAAAAACCGAGCCCCCGGCCGACCCAACCGGGAAAAAGGAGGAATTTGACTCGAGAAATGCGCGGTGGTATGTTCAGCGCAAAAATGCTGGCTAAACAGAACCCGTCTGCTGCCGCAGGCGGTTTCTGTGAGACGGTTTTACCGGCGCTGGTGCAGGTGGAAGTGAGGGGGTAATGGAAACATTTTTGTCGCTGGTCTGTGCTGCAGTCATGCTCTATGGCTTTTCAAGATCCAGCAGCCAGGACTGGCAGAGATACAAACGGGGCAAAGAGATCGCAGAAGCTACTCCGACAATGGTATGGATTGCGTTTCTCTCTTCGATCGGCCTTTCTTTTGCTTTTATCGGATTGAACTTTCTTACTCTTACTCACTTTGATATGACCGATGAAGATCGGTACGTGTAATTGATTTGCTGGAAGGAGGTCTTGCAAAAGCGCGCTGAGTGCTGTACAGAACGAAGCCCCTTCGGGTACGATTAAGTCGACGAAA
>Ga0116186_1000115_pt1 | contig 92515 bp, 98 predicted proteins | sample AD_JPNNA4_MetaG_FD_89806 | JGI IMG/M metagenome (GOLD analysis project Ga0116186, IMG submission 89806) | Active sludge microbial communities of municipal wastewater-treating anaerobic digesters from Japan - AD_JPNNA4_MetaG | ecosystem: Engineered > Bioreactor > Anaerobic > Digestate | place...
AAAACTATAGAAGAATAGTGCAAACTTCAGATACGTCGCAATATTGTTCTTATACGAGGTGATACTGTGGCAAATATCAGCCATGATTATATCGACAGCTACCTGCTTGGTATGATACCGGAGCGAAGCGGAATACTAAAGGAAATGGAAGAGTATGCAAGGGAGAACCATGTGCCTATTATTACTCCCGATATCGCAAGCTTGCTGGCAGTGCTTATTAAGACTGCAAAGGTGAAGTCCATACTGGAAATAGGAACGGCTATAGGTTATTCCGCCATCCATATGGGGCTGTGTGCCGGTAAAGACTTTTCTATTACTACAATTGAAAGAGATGAAGAATCTGCTGCATTTGCAGCAGATTTTATAAAGAAAGCAGGCATGGGAGATAATATCAGGATAATAACCGGAGCTGCGGAAGAAGTATTAAAAGATATTCCGGGCAGTTTTGATATGATATTTGTTGATGCGGCTAAAGGGCAGTATATGGATTTTATGAAAAAAAGCATCGGCAAGCTTAGGATTGGCGGTCTTTTTATATGTGACAACGTGCTTTTCAGAGGAATGGTGGCTGAAAGAAGCTTGCTGATAAGAAGGAAAATCACTATTGTAAAAAGGCTCAAGAAGTTTCTGAGTTTTATTTCTTCCTGCGAGAGCCTGGAGACCGCAGTAATCCCCATGGGTGACGGTATATCCATATGCTGCAAGCTTAAGGAGGTTGAGTTCATTGAATAGACCGGAAATACTTGCTCCGGCGGGAAACTTGGAAAAATTAAAAATGGCGGTTATATATGGTGCGGATGCCGTTTATATCGGCGGTGAAAAATACGGCCTCAGAGCTGCTGCGGGAAATTTCACACTTGATGAGATCAAAGAGGGTGCAGAATACGCCCATGATAACGGCAGAAGAATATACGTTACCGTAAACATTATTCCGCATAATGAAGATCTGGAAGGATTGGACGAATATTTAAAAAGCCTGGGAGAAGCGGGAGCCGATGCACTTATCGTATCTGACCCGAGTGTGATAATGACAGCCAGGGAAGTATTGCCGGATATGCAGCTGCATTTAAGCACTCAAGCCAGTAATACAAATTATAAGAGCGCGGCGTTCTGGCATAGCCAGGGAATAAAAAGAATCGTTCTGGCAAGGGAATTGAGCTTTGAAGAGATAAGGGAAACCATAGAAAAGTCTCCCAAAAGCTTGGAATATGAAGTGTTTGTACATGGAGCAATGTGCATTTCATACTCAGGCAGATGCCTGCTCAGCAATTACATGACGGGCAGAGATGCAAACAGGGGAGAATGTGCACAGCCTTGCAGGTATAAGTACTATCTTATGGAAGAGAAACGCCCCGGACAGTATATGCCGGTTGATGAAGACGAAAGAGGAACTTACATATTCAATTCAAGAGATTTATGCATGATTGAGCACATCCCGGAATTGGTGGAAACAGGAGTAAAGAGCCTGAAAATTGAGGGGCGGATGAAAAGCTCATATTATGTGGCATCTGTCGTAAGAGCATACAGAATGGCCTTGGACAGCTATCTTTCGGACCCGAAGAATTATGAGTTCAGGAAAGAATGGTTGGATGAGCTCTCAAAGGCCAGTCACAGGGAATTCGGCACAGGCTTTTTTTTCGGCAAGCCTGATACACGTGGACAGATTTATGAATCCGGCGCATATGTAAGAGACTATGCTTTTGTAGGTTTGGTGTTGGATTATGACAGCAAGACAGGTATTGCAACTGTAGAACAGAGGAATAAAATGTTCGTGGGAGATGAGATTGAGGTAATAGGGCCACAAAGAGAGATGTTTACCCAAAAAATTGAGAAGATGTGGAATGATGAGGGAGTTGAAATATCAGATGCCCCGCACCCGCAGCAGATTGTAACCATGAAAATGGAGAAGCCTGTCGAAAGGCATGATATATTGAGAAGGGAGAGGAAAGACGGTGAGTGAGGGAAAGCATAGAAAGCCGCTTGTAATCGGAATAGCAGGGGGAACCGGGTCAGGGAAGAGCACGGTTTCAAAGGCTATTACCGACAGCATACCGGGAAAAAATGTAGCTATTATCGAACAGGATTGCTATTATAAGGACCAAAGCCATCTACCGCCGGAGGAACGAGTTAAAGTGAACTATGATCATCCCCTTGCCTTTGATAATGAGCTCCTTATAGACCATGTGTTAAAGCTGATAAGCGGACAAGCTATTGAAAAGCCCCAATATGATTTTACCGTGCATAACAGGAAAAAGCATACATTGAGAGTTGAGCCCAAAGATGTAATACTTCTGGAAGGTATTCTTATTCTGGATTCTCCAAGGCTAAGGGATTTAATGGATATCAAGATTTTTGTAGATACAGATGCTGATGTCAGGGTAATAAGAAGAATAGTCAGAGATATGAGGGAAAGGGGCAGATCTCTTGAGTCAGTGATTACCCAATACCTGAATGTTGTAAAGCCTGCCCACAATGAGTTCTGTGAACCTACAAAAAGATACGCGGACATAATTATTCCCGAAGGGGGCTACAATAAGGTAGCAATAGATATAATGGTGACAAAGATAAAATCAATTATTGGCCGGCAGCTGTAATTTGAGCTGAAGTGAATAACCTCCCACAATCTGACAATACTAAGACTGAGGGAGGTTTTGTTATGGCCGGAATTATGAAGTTATTCAGGAAAAAAGCTGTACAGGAGTGCAAGAAGGCAGGGGAAAGCAGGGATATGGAGCTTCTTACACTGCCTGGTACAAGGCTATATAGGAAAAACAATTATGAACTCATTCATAAGAAAAGACTTCAGATAATGGGTCTTTTATTTATTATTGCATATGGGCTTCTCCTGTGCAGGCTTTTCTATATTCAGGTGTATATGGGCAATCACTACAGTGAGAGGGCTGTGCGGCAAAGGATGGTTCATATACCCATTTCCACAAACAGGGGAATAATTTTTGACAGGAATATGATACCTATTACTGACAGGGAAGCCAAGAAAGTGGTTATTGCATATCCGGATTATGTATATGATAAGAAAACGGCGATTGAGACCATTTCCAAAGCATGCGGCATTCAGAGGATAGATGTTGAAAAAAAGATGGAGGGCTCGGCAGATACAGTGGAATTCATATGTGAAACCGGGCAGAATGAGTATCTATCTTTGATTGAAAGCGGCAGGATACGTGGTGTCATTGTTGTGGAAAAAAGGCTGAGATACGCTGATGACAATATCGCAAGGCATGTAGTGGGATACATAGGTAAAACGGACAAAACAGGCCAGATGGGTATAGAAAAGAGTATGAACAGTTACCTGGAAAGCAGAGGCAGTGACAGTATTGCAGCTGTAGTGGACAGCGGAAAGAATATCATACGGGGATTGGGCTTCAGGAAGGTTGAGGCGGCAGGAGACGGTGCAAGCTACAGCTTGAAGCTTACCCTTGATTATCATATTCAGAACATAATAGAAACAGCAATGGAGAAGAATGACGTTGAAGGCTCCATAGTGGTAATGGACGTAAAAAGCGGTGATATACTGGGCATGGCAAGCAAACCTGATTTTGATCAGGGCAATGTGGACAAATACCTGAAAAGCAGCGGAAACGAACTGATAAATAAATCAATCTGGCAGTTTGACCTTGGTTCAATATTTAAGACTGTGGTGGCTGCAGCTGCCATTGAAGGAGGTTATGTGAACCCGGAAGAAAAGTACAAATGCCAGGGCTATGCAGATGCGGGCAGCAGCAGGATAAAATGCTCCACCCACAAGACCCATGAAGACAGAGAGATTAACATGAAGGAAGCTTTTGCCCTGTCCTGCAACAGCACTTTTATACAGATCGGTACAGCCACAGGAGCTGAAAATATACTGGAAATGGCCAAGAGGCTGGGCCTTGGACAAAAACTATGTTTTACCATTCCGGAAGAAAAAGCGGGTTACATACCGGAAGCTTTTGAGGATGGCATAGGTAATATATCCATCGGACAAGGTAAGATACAGGTTACACCCCTTCAGGTAACATGTATGATGGCTGCCATAGCAAATAACGGTATCAGGAACGACCCTCAGATTGTAGATTCCCTTATTACGGAAAAGGGCTTGACAGTCAAAAAGCTTGAGAGGTCAAGGCCCCAAATTGTGCTTAACCCCGTAACCTCAAAGTTGTTGAAGGATATGCTCCATGAAGTCACAGTCACAGGTACGGGAAAGCAGGCAAATATGGATGAATACGGAGGCTGCTGCGGCAAGACCAGCTCAGCCCAGACGGGAATAAATGAAGGAGAAGTTGTTCACGGCTGGTTTGCAGGCTTTGTTCCCTATGAAAAGCCAAAGTATGCCATAACGGTATTCATATATAACGGGCAGTCGGGGGGCGGTGCGGCAGCTCCGCTTTTCAAGGAGGTAGCTTCCAAAATTTTGACTTCAGTTAAAAGATAGATTCACATAAAAATTTTTATGTTACATATATATACAGGCACACATCCGGAATGGAAATCATATAATTTCAATAGGCGAAGTTTTCCATTGTATAAACCTTGTTCTTTTTTTATAGAGATTGGCGCTTTTGGTTTGTACTTGGCAGACTTCTTTAAAATTCGGAGGTGTGCTTCTTTGCTGCTCTTTTTAGCCTCTCTTATTGTTTTCACAATCAAAGACCTATGCCTGTTATTCGGTTACATTCAGAATGTGAACTCATTTCCGCAGCCCCTTACAACTGAAGAAGAGCAGTATTATCTTGAAGAGTACAAAAGAGGCAATGAAGATGCAAAAAATATACTGGTAGAGCGGAACCTCAGGCTTGTGGCGCACATAGTGAAAAAGTACGTAAATACGGGAAGAGAAATTGATGATTTGATATCCATAGGAACCATAGGTTTGATCAAGGCAATAATAACCTTTGATGAGAGCAAGGGGACAAGGCTCGCAACCTATGCTGCAAGATGTATTGAAAATGAGATCCTGATGACTATAAGAGCCTCAAAGAAAACAAAAACTGAAGTGTCGCTTCATGATCCGATAGGAATAGACAAAGAAGGCAATGAAATCAGTTTAATTGACATATTGGGAAGTGATTCCGACATAATACTGGATGAGGTAGAGCTTAAGATTCAGATTAAGAAACTGTATCAAAGAATGGATACGGCATTGAAAAAAAGAGAAAGGCTGGTCATTGAACTGAGGTATGGACTGCTTAACGGAATCAGCAAGACTCAGAGGGAAATAGCAGATATGCTTGGAATTTCAAGGTCATATGTATCAAGAATCGAAAACAGGGCAATCAAGAAGCTGCATAAAGAGCTTTACAATGAAAACGGGTAATAATAGAATATAGGTACGGGGGGTTCGAGGTTACGGAACTCATACAGCATTCATTAAAATGTACAATTGAGGGAAGATATGAAAAACAGGCTGAAACCGGATATTTTTTTGAATTCGGTATACGAATTGGATATAGCTTCATTGAAGGAACAAGGAATAAATGCAATAATAATGGATATTGACAATACTTTGGTTTCATGGAATGCAAGAGAGCCTGACGAGAAGGCAAATGAATTTGTGTGCAGATTGAGTTCGGAAGGCTTTAAAATCTGTATATTATCAAATAATTCAAGAAAAAGAGTGGAAGAATTCAATAAATGCCTGAACCTTCCTGCAATTCATAAAGCAATCAAGCCAAGCAAGTTTGCCTTCAGAAGAGCCATGAAGCTTATGAGGGCTGCACCAACTGATACGGCAGTAATAGGGGATCAGCTTTTTACAGATGTACTGGGGGGGAAACGCCTGGGGTTGTTTACCATACTTGTGTCGCCAATAAGCGATAAGGAATTTATATGGACAAGAATTGTCCGGAAGCTGGAAAAGCGTGTTTTGAGGAAATATCATCAAGCAAATAACAAGTATTGATAAATCAAATAAAATCCTGTGAATATTTGCAGGATTTTTATTATATTTGTAGAATGATATAAATTGAAATAATTTGTTAAAGGCTTCATTATCAGTGAAGCCTTTTTTGGGATTAAAGCTTTGCTTTCCCGCATTTGTTTTCAGGAAAAGCATTGCAGGCATATATTTTGGATTTTTTTTAGGGATAATTAATAAGGAGGACTTAGTATGTATAAATTAAAAAACTATATGGAGGATTTGGTATCCAAGTATGCGGATGAAATCTTAAAGTCTATGGATATCTGCAAGTGTGATAAATGCAGGCTGGATATAATAGCACTTGCTTTGAACAGCCTTCCGTCAAAGTACGTTGTATCTGACAAAGGGGAGCTATATGCAAAGGTCAACGAATTGGAGCAGCAGTTTGATATAGATGTTGAGACTGCCATAATAAAAGCTGCGGTCTTTGTCTCCGAGAATCCCAGGCATAGTATTGAGGAATAAGTGCAGGTGCTGTATTGAAGCCGTGAGAATGTGTGAGAAAATTGGATATACTATTATATATGGCAGAAAGGGAATTGAAATAAACTGCTTAAGGAGCGCAAAATGATACATTTCGGACCATCGGGTAATTCAGATTCTTTTTATGAACAAGGCTATAAGAGCTCTCTTGACATGCCTGCCTGGCTTAGAAATATGGGATTGGACGCTTATGAGTATTCCTGTGCAAGAGGTGTGAGAATAAAGCCGGATATGGCGGGACAGCTGGGAGCCGCAGCAAGAGAAAACGGAATCACTTTGAGCGTACATGCTCCGTACTATATAAATCTTGCATCAGAGGAGCCCGAAGCTGTAAAAAAATCCTTCGATTATATTATTGACACCTCAGTAACAGCAGAGTTGATGGGAGCTATGCGTGTCGTTCTCCACCCCGGCTCTCTGGGGAAGCTGACAAGGGATAAAGCCTTTAATAACATCCGGAGTAATTTATTCAGAGTATTGGAAATAATAAATAATAAGGGAATCAAGGTTTCCCTTTGCCCTGAGACCTTGGGGAAGAAGAATCAAATGGGGACATTGGATGAGATACTGGAGCTTTGCCTGCTGGATGAATCCCTAATACCGACCGTTGATTTTGCACATCTGCATGCACTTGGTTCGGGCTCACTCAAGAAAAAGGAGGATTACAAAAAGGTATTTGACAGGATTTTCACTGTTCTTGGGGAAAAAAGAGGCAGTTTGATGCACATGCATTACAGCAGGGTAGAGTATACGGAAAAGGGCGGAGAGAAAAAGCACTGGTCCTATGACGATGTTGAGTATGGCCCTGAATTCGAACCGCTTGCAGAATGCCTTATCAGATTTGGAATTTCCGGGACAATTATCAGCGAATCAAGGGGTACTATGGCAGAGGATGCTTTGAAGATAAAAAAAATTTACGGCAGATTATCAAAGGAAAACCTGTACGCATTGGAAAAATTATGTTAATATTATATTATTCGCAGCAATATGAGTCTTCAGTTACAAGTTTTGAAAGAGTTAAATATTAATAAAATATACATACACGGAGGGATATGATTTATGATATCAGCAGGTGAATTTAGAAAAGGTATTACTTTTGAAATGGATGGACAAATATATACAATTGTTGACTTTCAACATGTCAAGCCTGGAAAGGGCGCTGCTTTTGTAAGAACAAAGATAAAAAATATCATTACCGGAGGAGTAACTGAAAGGACATTTAATCCTACGGATAAGTATCCAAAGGCGCATATTGAAAGAAAAAGCATGCAGTATTTGTATGAAGACGGCGGACTGTATTATTTTATGGATAATGAAACCTATGAGCAGATACCTCTTAACCATGATCAGGTAGAGGATGCGATTATGTATCTGAAGCCTAATGATACAGCTAATATAAAATTCTATAAAGGTGAGGCTTTTTCAGTAGAGCCGGAGAACTTTGTAGAAATGGAAGTAACTCAAACTGAGCCTGGTTTCAAGGGGGATACCGCTACCGGAGCAACAAAGCCGGCTGTCATTGAAACGGGTGCAACTGTCTACGTTCCTTTGTTTATCAATATTGGTGACAGAATCAGAATAGATACCAGAACAGGGGAATACATGGAAAGAGTATAATCCTAATGCATATAGTAGTCGATACTGGAAAGAATACTGAGAGCATATAAAAATTAAGGAGGAGTACATATGGAATATCTATACGAAAGAGTAGCCTATCTTAAAGGCTTGGCAGAAGGGATGAAGATTGATGAATCAACGGATCAGGGCAAATTAATCACTAAAATTATAGATGTATTAAGTGATTTTGCAGATGCCGTAAATGAACTGAATGAATCACAGAATGAGTTGGATGAATATGTTGAAGCAATAGATGAAGATCTTTCAGCATTAGAGGATGACTTGTGCTATGACGAAGAGGACGAGGATGAAGAGCTCGATGACGAAGAGGACTATGACTATGTTGAGGTTGAGTGTCCTCATTGCAAGGAATTTGTTTATCTTGACGAAGACCTTGTAGAAAGCGGTGAGCAGGTCATATGCCCTAACTGTCATGAGCCGATCGAATTTGAATATGAATGCGGCTGCGGCTGCGAACATGATCACGAATAGACAACAAAAGAAACTGAATTATAACCCGATTGAATCCAAGTATTCAATCGGGTTATTTTTATTTATCCTATAGTAATTATTTCAAATCAGTTGTCATATTTATAGTACAAATTAAGATATGTACAAAGGACAGATATTTTATGAAGGATGATATCAAAATACTTGAGGTACTGGAATACTTGCCGAAGCATATAGGGGCGATGATAGCTAAGCTCCCGGAAAAAATACTTATGGATGCGGAAGAAATCCGATTGAGACTGGCAAAACCATTATGCGTATCGGGGAGCAATGCGGAGCTTTTCATTGCTGCGAATGGATATGCCGTATCTGCGGCCGAAGAAGCATATTTTGTAAGCGAGGATGACCTGAAGCGTGCGCTTCAGTTGACATGCAATTATTCATTGTACTCGGTGGAGGAAGAACTGAGAAACGGTTTTATAACAGTAAGCGGCGGCCACAGGGTGGGGGTATGCGGCCGGACAGTAGTTGACGGAGGCAAGGTAAAGACCCTGAAGGACATAAGCTATATGAATTTCAGAGTGGCAAAACAGGTATTAGGCGCTTCAGACAAAGTATCAGGCTATTTGTTACAGCCTCCCGACAGCATATACAACACTCTTATTATTTCACCGCCTCAATGCGGCAAGACCACATTGCTGAGAGACTTAGTCAGAAGGCTCAGCAGCGGAAGCAAAGACATACCCTTTAAGGGTATGAAGATTTCTTTGGTGGACGAACGTTCTGAAATAGCTGCATGCAGTATGGGCATACCCAGAAATGACGTAGGGATAAGAACAGATGTACTGGATGGGTGTCCGAAGGCAGTGGGAATTATTATGGTCATAAGATCAATGTCTCCTGAGATAGTGGCTACTGATGAAATCGGAAGGTCGGAAGATGCAGATGCCATAACCGCAGCAGTCAATGCGGGAGTGAAAGTCATAACTACAATACATGGCAGTAATATAACTGATTTCTTAAATAAGCAGGATCTTAAACGTATTCAAAAAGGAGTTTTTGAAAGGTATGTTGTCCTGAGCAGGAAGAAGGGTGTCGGCACCCTTGAAACTGTCTTGGACGGAGAATTCAATGCTTTGTATGAGAGAAGCAAAGAGCATTTGTAAATGAGGGGATAGGTTTGATGCTTAAGATTGTCGGAGGCCTGTTGGTGATTTCCGCAAGCGGATTATTAGGGATGGTTTATTCATATAAATTGTCATTGCGGTACAGAGAGCTTGCAAATCTCAGGAGATTGATGCAGATGCTGGAAACAGAAGTGACATATGGAGCTACACCCTTGCCTGCCGCACTTTTTAGTGTATCAAAAAAGGCGGAGGGCCCAATCGGCAGCTTTTTTTGCAGTATCTCCAGATGTCTTTCAGACAGAAGCTTTTACACTGTAAGAGAAGCTTGGAATGATTCGGCTGAATCGATTCTTACACAGTCTTCATTAAAAAGGACGGACATAGATCTCATAAAGAGCTTCGGAAGCATATTGGGATGCTCCGACAGGGAAGACCAGAAAAAGCATTTCCAGCTCTTTTACATTCAGCTCAGTCATCAAGAGGATGCGGCAATGGAGGAAATAAAGAGAAGTGCAAAAATGTACAGAAGTCTCGGTTTCTTATTGGGAATTGCAGTATTTGTAGTATTGGCGTAAATACCGATGAAAGGGGCGATAGTATGGATGTTGATTTGATATTCAAAATAGCGGCTATAGGTATAGTTACAGCGGTTCTGAACAGGGTTCTTAATCAGTCGGGAAGGGAAGAAATGGCTATGATGACTACTTTAGCGGGAGTTGTTGTAGTGCTTATGATGGTAATAAGCTTGATAAGCAATCTTTTTAACAGCGTAAGAACAATGTTCCATTTGTAGGGTGATTTTTATGGATATCATGAAAATCGTTATGGTAGGTATAATAGCGGCATTGCTTGCAGTAGTCCTGAAGGAAGAGAAGCCTGAAATGGCAGTTGCAATAAGCATTGTCACCGGACTCGTGATATTTGTATTTGTAATAACCAAGCTTAACTCCGTCATGATGGTACTGAAGCATTTTGCAGCTAAAGCCAATATTGATATATTATACTTCTCAACAATACTTAAGGTTATAGCAATAGCATACATAACGGAATTCGGCGCCCAGATATGCAGGGATGCCGGGGAGGGCGCCATTGCCGCAAAGATTGAGTTTGCGGGGAAAGTGCTTATTATGGTTATTGCGATACCCATACTTGCAGCACTTATGGATATTATGATAAAAATCATACCTTAAGGGGGATACACATGAGAAAAGGCATAGTACTTATTATAATAATAATTCTTCTTTCCTTTTGTGCCGTTAACTGCGATGATACACAGGATATTCTGCAAAGCCAGCTGGATAATCTGGATATAAGCGACATAGAGAAGTTTGTTGATGATATCAATAGGGAATCTGAAGGCATGCTGCCCGATATTGATGTAAGGAAGATGGTATTGGGCCTTTTTTCGGGCAATACTCTAAATAACGTAAGAGATATGGGAAAAGGTATTGCAGGCTTGTTTTTCAAAGAAGTAATCGGCAATTTCAGTATTATGGGCAGGCTCCTGATACTTGCTATTTTTTGTGCCATACTTCAAAACCTTCATAATGCTTTTGAGGAGGATTCCATCGGCCGTCTGGCATATGGGATATGCTACATACTGATAATCATTCTGGCTGTAAAGAGTTTTAATGATGCAATGCTGATAGGAGTTGATACCATCAATAAAATGACAGGTTTCATGCAGGCTCTGCTGCCTACATTGCTTGCATTATTGGCTGCTGTCGGCGGGATTTCTTCTTCGGCTGTGTTCCAGCCTTTGATGTTCACATGCATCGCTCTTATAACAACATTTATAAAAGTATTTGTCATGCCTGTAATACTTTTTTCGGCAGTTATAAGCATATTGAACAATCTGTCTGATTCCGTAAATATTTCCAAGCTTGCATCGCTGTTAAAACAAATTGCGGTAGGGGCTTTGGGTCTGGTGCTCACCGCTTTCACAGGAGTATTGGCGGTACAGGGCATAGCATCAGCGTCAATAGACGGAGCGACAATAAGGACCGCTAAATTTGCTGTGGACAACTTTATTCCCATAGTTGGGAATTTCCTCTCCGAAGCCTTTGATGCGGTTGTCAGCTGCTCACTGATACTTAAGAACGGAATAGGGATTGCAGGGTTCATTATCCTTCTTCTTATATGCAGTTTTCCCCTTATAAAGATGTTTTCCATTGTATTGATATATAAGGTAACAAGTGCACTTATCCAGCCGATTCTTGACAATCAGATAGTGCAGTGCCTGAATGATATGGGCAATGCAATACTGATACTTCTTACTTGTGTTTTAGCAGTAGCTGTCATGTTTTTCATGGCACTTACGGTTATCATGGGAGTCGGGAATATGGCAGTAATGGTCAGGTAGTATAGGTAGGTGATTTTATGGCTGACTTTTTAAGGGACTGGATCGTAAACATAGCGGTGATAATCATTTTTATAATGTTCCTGGATACTATAATCCCCAATAGTTCCATGAAACGCTATATAAACGTAATTGTGGGACTAATGATCATAGTAGTTGTAATAAAGCCCTTTGTACTGATAAAGGATTACGCAGAAAGCTTCAATACTAAATTTCTTGAAACTTCAAGCTATATTGAACAAGGCGGTTTTGCGGCAGACAGTACGCAAATAAGCAATTTCCAGCAGCAGATGGCAGTAGAAATCTTTGAAAACAACCTGAAAAAGCGGGTGGGAAGAATTGTTGACAACATTACAGACTCAGATTACGAGGAAGTATCGATAGATCTTCTGCTGGAGAAGGATTTTGGAAGTAAGGACTTCGGTGAAATAAAATCGATAGAGGTTAGTATAAGCAAAAGGCCAAAGGAGGTAATAGAGGTTGACAGGATAAGAATTGAGGGTAACGAAGCTGCGGAAGTAAATAAAAATGTAATTAATAAAGACAAAGATGAATATAATTTGAATAATAGCAGAATAAGAAGTGAGATTAGGGATGGGATAAGCAAAGCTTTGGGAATCAGTGAGTCGATTATAGGGGTTGAGGTAAGGTAGTAATAATGCAAGGGAGGAAATGCTGTGAAATTACATGAGTGGTTGATGGATAAATTAAGAAAAGCTAATTTTCAAAAGCTAAACTTTTCAAAAAAGACTACTGCAAATCTGATTATCGTATTCTGCTTGGGGCTGGCCCTGATTCTAATTGCTGACTTTTACAGGGATATCAGGGCGAATAGGACATCAGAGGAAGGAATTTTTGGTGAAAGTACGCAGGCAGATATAGGAACTTCAGACAACAATGCTTCTGACTATGTCAGAAGATTGGAGACGGATTTGTCTTCAATACTCAGTAAAATTCAGGATGCAGGCAGGGTTTCGGTAATGATTACTTTAGAGTGCGGGGCAGAGATAATTCCTGCGAAGGATGAATCAACCTCTGAAAAAGTGACCAATGAAAAGGATACAAGCGGCGGAACACGGATAATAAATGAGAAAACAACGGATGACAAAGTCGTATTTACTGCCGCTCAGGGAGGCAATTCAAAGCCTTTGATAATAAAGGAGATAAACCCGGAGGTAAAGGGTGTGATTGTAGTAGCCGAAGGCGCCAAAGATTCAAAGGTTAAGCTGAAAATTTCCCGTGCGGTGCAAACGGTATTGGATATTCCTGCCTATAAAGTAACGGTATATGAAAGGAATTAGTATTAAATATAAATTCAGGGAGGTATAATCATGCAAGTGAAGAAAAAAAATATAATAATATGTTCAATGATAATACTGCTTTTTGTTGTCGGGTATGCATACAACAGTTTTACTTCCGAAAGGCTGACTGATGCAAAGCTTGACCTGGATGCGCGAGTAGTAGGAACAGATGAAATGCAGGGTGACAGGATGCCTGTTGAAACGGGGGGGACAGAAGAGACGGCGGGGCCGATAGTCATAGAGGACAGCGGCGGTGAGGCTGTAGAAACAACAGCAGCTTCCTTTTTCTCGGAATACAGGATAGAAAGGGATAAGAACAGAAGCAAGGAAGTAGAAATGTGGCAGGATATAATAAACAGTGACAAGGCGGAAGAAAATTTCAAGAATATGGCGCAGCAGGAGATTGTCAAAATCGTATCCCTTACCGATAAAGAAATGATAATTGAGAATCTCATAATTTCCAGAGGTTTTAACGATGCATTGGTATTTCTTACCGATGATTCTGCAACAGTTATAGTTGAAGCCAAGGAGCTTACTTCTTCAAATATTGCACAGATACAGGACATTGTAGTAAGAAAAACGAAGCTGGATCCTAAAAACATAAAAATAATGAAGAAGAACTGAGGCGCATCCTATGAATCTTAGACTATGCCTATCCTAAAAGGTATGGAATAAATACTATAATAATGTATAATATAATATTGGCAGATACATATATTTGATTTGCAGATACATATATTTGTAAATGGATTCGGATTTTGATATAATTGTTCATAGAATCTACAAGGGGGTGCAGTACTTGGAAAAGGAGATAAAATTGGATAAGTACGGTAATGTTAAGATTGCTGATGATGTAGTTGCAATAATTGCTGAAATAGCTGCCAGGGAAGTGCAGGGTGTATATTCCATGAGCGGTGGGATAGCAGACAGTATAACAGAGATACTTGGCAAGAAGAACCCTTCAAAGGGTGTTAAGGTTGAAGTAGGCGAAAAGGAAGCGGCTATTGACCTATACATAGTAGTTGATTATGGTGTGAGAATACCTGATGTTTCCTGGCAAATACAGGAGAACGTCAAGAAGGCTGTTGAGACAATGACCGGACTGACTGTAGTGGAAGTAAACATTCATATACAAGGAATAAATCTGGATAAGGAAAACAAAGAAGAAGAGAATCCTGAAGGAAAATCTAAATAGCTTTTATAAACTAACCCTCTTATAATTCTATTACATAAAGAGGGTTAGTTTAAATATATGCAGGTCGTGAAATACATAGGAGGATTTATGAGTAGAAGGCTTGCCAGAGAATATGCAATTCAATTTTTGTACAGTACGGATTTCAATAAGAACAAAAATCCTGATGAAATGCTTGAGGATTTTTTTGAGATTAAAGAGGAACAGGGAAAAGACGGGCTGAAGGATTCCGTGAAGGAAGAAGACTTGAAATTTGCCGAAGAAATAATTAAAGGAACCCTTGAAAAACTTCAGGAGATAGATCAATTCATACAAAACAATACAACCGGATGGACAAAAGAGAGGATTGCCAAGGTTGACCTGGCAATTTTAAGACTTGCTTTGTATGAAATATTGTTTCGCGATGACATTCCTGACAGTGTATCAATCAATGAAGCAATTGAGCTTGCAAAGAAATACAGCACTGATGAATCCGGAAGCTTTGTCAACGGTGTACTGGGTAAAATCATAAGAGAAGCGGATATAAAGGTGTATGGAACAAATGAACAATGAAAGAATATTTACGGTTACCGAAGTCAATAATTATATAAAGCATCTGATACAGAATGATGTACTCCTTTCACATATACATGTGAAAGGAGAGATATCCAATTTCAAGTATCACTCATCAGGGCACATATACTTCACCTTAAAGGACGCAGACTCAAGAATAAGATGTGTCATGTTCAAGGGCAATGCTTCAAAGCTCAAGTTCATGCCTGAGGATGGCTGTGCTGTTATACTGAGAGGTTATTTTTCAATATATGAGAGAGACGGGCAGTACCAATTCTATACTGAGGACATGATTCCCGAAGGGACAGGCTCTCTGTATAAGGCCTACGAACAGCTTAAGAAAAAGCTTGCTGCCATGGGCTATTTTGATGAGGCAAGGAAGAAGAAAATACCTTTTATGCCTCGGGCTGTAGGTGTGGTTACATCACCTACGGGAGCCGCTGTAAGGGATATAATCTCGATAATAAGAAGAAGATGCCCCTGCATCGACGTTTATTTATATCCTGTGCAAGTGCAGGGAGCAGGAGCGGAAAATGAAATTGCAGAAGGAATCAGATATTTCAACTCCAAGGGAAATGTAGATGTTATGATAATCGGCCGCGGAGGCGGTTCCATTGAAGAGCTTTGGGCCTTCAATGAGGAAGCGGTGGCAAAGGCTGTATACGAATCAGATATACCGGTAATTTCGGCAGTCGGGCATGAAACAGATTATACAATTTCGGATTTTACTGCAGACCTGAGGGCAGCAACTCCATCTGCAGCAGCGGAGCTGGCGGTTCCCGACATGCAGAGCCTATTGGGAAAGTTAAGCCAGTATCAATATGTTCTGAACTCTGCAATTGCAAATTTCATTAAGGATAACAGAAGCAGGGTTGAGAGGATTTCCGGAGACAGCGTTTTCAGACAACTGGAGAGGAAAGTTCTCAATATGAGACAGACTCTTGACTCCCTTGACAAGTATCTGGATTACAATATGCTGAATATAATGAAGGGCAGAAGGAATGAAATCGAAAAGACTATAGAGAAGCTGCACCTGTTAAACCCTGAGGCGGCTATGGGCAGGGGTTACGGTATAATCATTAGAAAATCCGACGGAAAGCTTCTGACTTCTATTGGGGATATGGTGCTTAATGAGGAACTATACATAAAGCTGAAGGACGGAAAAGCGGAAGCCCAGGTCAAAGGACTGGAGAATACACCCTGAAAACATGCGGGAAACATATGGCAAGAAAAAATATATAAAAACCCCACAATAAATCTTGGAATGGAGAAGAATAATATGAATGAGAATTTTTCATTTGAGCAGGCTTTAAAGAGACTGGAGGAAATAGTAGAGACACTGGAGGCAGGTAATATTTCTCTTGAAGAGTCAATTAAAATCTATCAGGAGGGGATCGCCCTTTCAAAGCTTTGCTCCGGGAAGCTGGAAGAAGCTGAGGGGAAGGTAATGGCTATTATGAATCGCGGCAGCGAGCAGATGGAGGAATTCAGCGTCAGTCAAATCAAGGAGGCATAGAATTGGACCTTAAGGAGTATATGGCAAATAAAAGGCATTTGGTGGAACAGAAGCTAGAATCCATGATACCGGTAAACAATAGTATACCTGTTATTACGGAAGCAATGAGGTATAGCCTGCTGGCAGGGGGTAAGAGACTAAGACCCATACTTGCCATAATGTCCTGCGAGCTTTTTGGAGGGCAGGAAGAGGAGGTGCTTCCCTTTGCCTGCTGCATAGAAATGATTCACACATATTCGCTTATTCATGATGATTTGCCGGCTATGGATAATGATGATCTCAGGCGGGGAAGGCCGACCAGCCACAAGGTCTTCGGAGAGGGCTTTGCTGTCCTTGCCGGTGATGCGTTATTGAATTATGCTTTTGAAACTATGACGGCTATATTGATGGAGAATCCCAAGCCTGAATATATAAGGGCCATGGATATAATAAGCAAGGCCTCGGGAGTATCAGGAATGATAGGCGGACAGTGCATCGACCTGTACTATGAAAACAGGTGTATAGATATTGATACATTAAAATGCATGCATCGGAAAAAGACCGGGGCGCTGATTAAGGCATCCCTTGCGGTTGGTGCGGTTATTGCAAAAGCAGGTGAAGATGACATAAAGAATATTATGGAATTCGGAGATGCCATTGGGCTTGCATACCAGGTGGAAGATGACATACTTGATGTTTCAGGTTCTGAAGAAAAGCTTGGAAAAAGCATAAACAAGGATGCGGAATTTCATAAATCAAACTTTATCAGTTTCTACGGACTTGATAAATCAATAAGCATCGCGGTAGAGCTTATCGGTGAAGCAAAGAAAAAGCTTGAAGGATATGGGGACAAAAGCTGCTATCTTATTGAATTGTCTGATTATATCATTAACAGGGATAACTAAATTATACAATATGTATAATGGAGTACATATGAAAAGCATTTGAGGAGAGGGTTGTTTTTGAATTTCTTTGTGAAAGTTGCAGGCAACAAAGCATTGATGGCCTGTGTTACGGCATGGTTAATTGCTCAAGTACTAAAAATAATATTTACCTTTTACAGCAGCAAGAAGCTGGATCTGACAAGGCTCGTAGGTTCCGGAGGCATGCCAAGCTCTCATACTGCTTTTGTTATGGCGCTTTCTACGTCAATAGGAAGGATGTATGGCTGGGATTCGCCTATTTTTGCCGTTTCCTTGTGTTTCGCCTTTGTTGTGATGTATGATGCTGCAGGAGTAAGAAGGGCAGCAGGAAACCAGGCAAAAATATTAAATATGATAATCGAGGATCTCGCACACAACAAGCCGATTACCGACCAAAAGCTGAAGGAGCTTATAGGACATACTCCGAAGGAAGTTATGGCCGGTGCATTATTGGGGATTGTTGTTGCAAATATAATGGTACGTTAAAAATAAAATAGAAGGTTGAGTTATAAATGCATAAAATTCTGGATAATATAAATTCTCCTGCCGATTTGAAAAAACTGAGCTACCAAGAGCTTGAAGTTCTTTCAAAGGAGCTTAGGGATTATGTAATAAAAGTGGTTTCCGAAAACGGAGGCCATTTGGCTTCAAATCTTGGAGTAGTTGAGCTTACCCTGGCACTTCATAGGGTTTTTGATACACCCAGGGACAAAATAGTATGGGATGTGGGGCACCAGTCTTACATCCACAAAATTATTACAGGCAGAAGAAAAAGCTTTGCTACTCTTAGAAAAATTAATGGAATCAGCGGTTTCCCCAAGAAGGAAGAGAGTGTTTACGACGCATTTGAAACAGGACACAGCAGTACATCCATATCTGCAGCCCTTGGCATGGCAAAAGCAAGGGATCTGGCAGGAGAAAACTACTCCGTTGCTGCAGTTATAGGGGACGGCGCACTTACAGGAGGCATGGCCTTTGAAGCATTGAACCATGCCGGAGACTTTCCGACTAATCTTATAGTGATATTAAATGACAATGAAATGTCAATATCCCATAATATAGGGGGCCTGTCCAACTATCTGAGCAAGCTCAGAACAGAGCCCTTATATTTCAAAATGAAAAGCAAGATAGAGGCTATATTAAACAGGATTCCGGTGATAGGAAAGTCAATGTTCAAAACGGCTGAAGCAATGAGGGACTGGATGAAATACCTGCTGGTTCCCGGAGTTATTTTTGAGGAGCTTGGTTTTAAGTATTTCGGCCCTATAGACGGTCATGATATCAGAAAGCTTGAAGATGTAATAAGAAGAGCAAAAACATATAACGGGTATCCCGTATTGATACATGTAGTCACAGTAAAGGGTAAAGGCTATTCCATAGCTGAGGACAAACCGGATATATACCACGGTATCAGCCCATTCTTTATTGAAAACGGAGAGCTTAAATCAAAGGATTCAAGAAAGACCTATTCTGAATTTTTCGGAGATACCCTGTTAAAGCTTGCGGACAAGGATAATAAAATAGTTGCCGTATCGGCTGCCATGGCTGAAGGAACAGGTTTATCCGGTTTTGCATCAAAATATAAGGAAAGGTTTTTTGATGTGGGTATTGCTGAGCAGCATGCGGTAACCTTCTGTGCCGGATTGGCCTCACAGGGCTTCAGGCCTGTTTTTGCAGTATATTCCACATTCCTGCAAAGGGCTTATGACCAGATTATTCATGATGTCTGCATGCAGAAGCTGAATGTAGTGTTTGCCGTTGACAGGGCAGGTATTGTCGGCTCTGATGGGGAGACTCACCAGGGAGTATTTGATATCACATACCTGAGGCATATCCCAAATATAAGGATAATGAGCCCCAAAGACGGAAATGAGTTGAGTGAGATGCTGGAGATGGCTTTGTCCCTTGAAGGCCCATCAGCAATTAGATATCCAAGGGGAAAGGCAAAGAAGTTTGAATTTGCGCATACACCCCTGGAGCTTGGTAAAAGCGAAGTCATTTTAGAGGGAGAAGACGGTGTCATTATATCAGAAGGCAATATGGTTTCAATAGCCCTGGAGGTATGCGAAAAGCTGAAGAAAGCCGGAAGGAACTTTACTCTGGTTAATGCCAGATTTATAAAGCCCCTGGATGAAGAGCTGCTTGTCGAGCTTTCAAAGAAACACAAGCTCATATACACCTTGGAGGACAATGTAATAAGCGGCGGCTTCGGAAGCAGCATTCTGGAATTGTTAAGCCGGCTCAAGACAGATGTTGACGTCAGAATAATCGGCTATGACGACAGTTTCATACCTCACGGAGAAAAGGAAGAGCTGTATTCCCTGAAAAAAATAGACAGTGAAAGTGTGTTCAACACAATTATGAAGGAGTAGAGTACATTGGCGGAAAAGGAGAGGCTGGATGTTCTCATACACAAACGCGGTATGTCCGAAAGCCGTGAAAAGGCAAGCAGTCTGATAATGTCAGGGATTGTATATGTAAATGGTATCAAGGTTGACAAACCGGGAACAAAATTGGCCATGGATTCAGATATTGAGATACGGGGTAATTCACTGCCTTATGTCAGCAGAGGAGGCCTGAAGCTGGAAAAGGCTCTTTGTGAATTCGGCATCAATCTGAAGGATAAGGTAGCTTTAGACATTGGAGCATCTACAGGGGGCTTCACCGACTGCATGCTTAAAAACGGTGCATTAAAGGTATACGCAATAGATGTCGGTTACGGGCAGCTGGCATGGAAGCTGCGGACTGACAGCCGGGTAGTATGTATGGAGCGGACAAACATCAGATATATTACCCCTGAAGATATTAGCGAATCAGCAGACTTTTCATCAATAGACGTTTCCTTTATTTCCCTGACAAAGGTACTTCCCGCAGTGATGCGGCTTCTAAAAGAGAACGGTGATATTGTATGCCTTATTAAACCACAGTTTGAGGCGGGGCGGGAAAAAGTCGGAAAAAAAGGTGTAGTGAGAGACAAGGACGTACATATTCAGGTAATTGAAAAAATAATTTCTTTCTGCAGTGATGAAATGGGACTTTCCATACTGGGGCTAAGCTACTCGCCCATAAAAGGGCCGGAAGGAAATATCGAATACCTGCTGTACCTGTCGAAAAAGAAAGATTTATCCGATATGACTCAAAGGATTGATATTAGCGGTACTGTGTTAAAGGCCCATGAACTTTTACGTTGATTCGGGAATTATATAATGCAAATATTTGTAGATAATTTCAAATACATAATATAAAATAAACTTAAGACATTTTAGGGAGTGTTGCAATTAATGAAGCTGGGGATTATTCCGAATATAAATAAAGATAAGGACCTGAACGTAACCAGAAGCATTTTGCTGTGGTTCGCAAATAAAGATGCAGAGCTCCTGCTGGAGTCGGATATTGCAGAAAGACTGGAATACAAGGATTCCGGCTGCAGCAGGGAGAAGATATATTCCTCCAGCGATGTTGTAATTGTTCTTGGCGGTGATGGCACAATATTGAATATAGCAAGACAATCAGCCCAATACGATGTTCCCCTGTTCGGCATAAATCTCGGACATCTTGGGTTTCTGGCGGAAGCCGAAATAAGCGACATGTATATGTCACTGGATAAGATAATGGAGGGTGATTATCTTATTGAAAAAAGGATGATGCTGGAGGCGCTGGTTGAAGATGATGATGGTAATGGGGAAGAATTCGTGGCCCTTAATGATTTCAGCGTTACAAAAGGCATGACGACAAGAATGATTACTATTTCTACATATATCAATGATAATTTTTTTGAATTCTATTCGGCGGACGGAGTTGTAGTATCCAGCCCTACAGGATCTACCGCATACTCACTGTCCGCGGGAGGCCCTATAGTAAGCCCCGAATTGAAGGTGTTGATAATAACTCCTATATGTCCACATACAATCCATAACAGGTCAATTGTTGTGTCAGAGAAGGATGAAGTCAAAATAGTAATAGGCGATGAAAACTCTGAGGTCATGCTTTCGGTGGACGGACAGGATTCATATAAATTAAGTTCCGGAAAAGTAGTTAGGATAAGAAGTTCAAGCTTCGTCACCAACCTTGTCAAACTAAAGCAGAGAAGCTTCTTTGATGTGTTAAGAAGAAAAATTTCTGAGCGTTAGTTAGAAAACGGAGTGGAGGTAGAGAAATGAAAATATCCAGACACGCAAAAATTTTGGAGATTATTGAAAAACATCCGACGGAGACACAGGAAGAACTGGCGGAAGAGCTTAAAAAATGCGGTTACAACATAACCCAGGCAACGGTATCCAGGGACATTAAGGAATTGAAACTGGTAAAGGTACTTGATGAGGACGGCATTTACAGGTATGCATCCTTGAAGGAGCAGGACAGCATGCTGAATGAACGTCTTGTGAAGGTATTTGCCGAATCTGTTTTAAGTGTTGATTTTTCAGGGAATATAGTAGTCGTAAAAACATTCTCCGGAGCTGCAAATGCAGCTGCAGAAGCAATTGATGTATTGGATTTCAAAGAAGTGGTAGGGACTATAGCCGGAGATGACACTATTTTTATTCTTGTAAGAAATCTGGAGAATGTTGAGGTAGTAATAGACAGGCTTAAGAAGATGATGAAATAGGTGATGCAATAATGCTTCTTGAAATGAGTATCAAAAATTATGTGCTGATCGAACGACAGCAGATTGCCTTTGAACCCGGACTTAATGTAATCACAGGAGAAACGGGATCGGGAAAATCACTTGTTATTGATGCTCTCTCTGCAGTTACAGGCGGAAAGTTCAGTAAGGAAGACATAAGGACAGGTGAAGAAAAGGCTTCAATTGAAGCGCTGTTTTCAATTGACGGTGTTTGGGATATAAAGAATATCCTGGAGGAATACGGTATAGAATCAGATTCGGACAACTGCCTGGTTATTACACGGGAAGTAAATGCACATGGCAAATCTGTCTGCAGATTGAATGGGCAGATTGTTACTCTTTCCATACTTAAAAGGATTGCACAGTATCTGGTGGATATAGTAGGCCAGAATGAATACCAGCTGCTTTTCAATTCCGTTAAACATGGAGAGTATGTTGACAGCTTCGGAAGCGATGAGATATATCAAATCAAGAGTGATGTTAAGCTTTTGTCGGACAAGCATGCCGAACTTTCGGACAAACTGAAAAATGCCAGCGGCAGTGCTTCAGAAAGAGAAAGAAAGCTGGACATACTGAGATTCCAGGTTGAAGAAATCGAAAGCGCAAAGCTGAAGATAAATGAAGATGAGGAATTGAGGCTAAGACGGCATCTTCTTATTAATGCCGAAAAGCTGCTGAAGGGTGTGACTCATGTATATGATGTTATTTATAGCGGAGACAGCGGAGCAAGAGGAGCATTGGATATGCTTTCCGAAAGCGCAGGTACTATGAGAGAATTGACAGCAGCTGATGAAACGCTGGAAACCTATAAATCAAGGATTGAAGAGATCATATACCAGCTTGAGGATATAAAGGGAGAATTGAGGGTATACCGCGATAACATTGAGTTTAATGACAATGAAATAGATCTTTTGGAAGAAAGGCTTGATCAGATAAATAAGCTGAAAAGAAAATACGGAAGCAGTATTGAGGAAGTACTTGCATACAGGGATAATGCTGCGAAGGAACTTCAGGAGCTTATTGACAATGAGAAGAATATGGCGGAATTAGAAAGTGAAATAGAAAATATCAAGGAACAGTACATGGTAAAAGCAAGGCTGCTATCCGACACGAGGAAGGCAAAGGCGAAAACACTGGAGAAGCTTATTGAAAAGGAGCTTCAGGACCTTAACATGCACGGTTCAAGATTTGTTATAAAAATTTCGCAGGATGAAAATGTAATCAGTGCTAATGGCATTGATAAGATAGAATTTATGATATCTCCGAATCCCGGGGAGCCTGAAAAAGCACTGTCGAAAATAGCTTCGGGTGGAGAAATGTCAAGGGTAATGCTTGCAATCAAAAATGCTTTTTCGGAAATAGAAAGGGCCCCATGCGTTGTATTTGACGAGATAGATGCAGGAGTAGGCGGTCAGACTGCCAATATGGTCGGACAAAAAATTAAAGCAATTTCAAAAAACACACAAATTCTTTGCATCACACACCTGCCTCAAATTGCAAGCCTTACAGATAATCACATATTTGTAGATAAGAAAGTACAGGATAATAAGACTTACACGGAAATTAAAATCTTGAAATTTGAAGAAAGAGTGGAAGAAATTGCGCGAATGCTCGGAGGAAATGAAAATATTGAAGCATCCATGGAACACGCTAAGCAATTAGTCGGGAAAATGTAAAAGACATTTTCCCGATTTGTTTTCATTGAATTCGCACGATACCCAAGACAAAAGCTTACGTGCGTTCAATAAGTTGTTTCGCAGAAAACAGCAGAAAACATTTAACAAAGTTAAAATTCTGCGAAACAACTACCTTAAATGTATTGAATTCGCACGATACCCAAGACAAAAGCTTACGTGCGTTCAATATATTATAAGAATAATAGGACTTTAAAAAGGTTAACTTAAATGAGAGAGGTTTTTGATTGAAGGCGGACTCTTCTGGGGAAACAGGAGAGTGATGCTATTGCATAAAAAGAATTACAGAAATATTTTTTTGTACACCACTCTGATAATAACAATACTCTGCCTGACAAATGTATTATTCACTATATATAGCTTCCCTGATGAGATAAATGTTATACAAGGACAGGACCGAAAGCTGCCAAACAGCATGGCTTGTAATCTTGAAGTGATTGGAGACTATAAGAACAGCATAAATGTTAATAATAACAAAATAATTTCTTCCTTTCTTTTAATGGAGGATGCCGGAAAAGGAAAGGCAAAAGCCAATCTTATGCTTTTAGGATTACTTCCTATAAAACAGGTTACTCTGAATATGATTCCTGATATAAAGGTTGTACCGTCAGGGGAAGCTATCGGCGTAAGGATAGAATCAAAGGGAGTGCTGGTTGTCGGTTTATCCAGTATAACCGATACTAAGGGAAGAAGGTGCAGCCCTGCTGCAGATGCAGGCTTCGAAGTAGGCGACAAAATAATGCAGATTGACGATAATCAGGTGGAAAAGGAAAGGGATATTATTGATTACTTGAACAACAAAGATAATAAGGAGGAAAGAATCAAGGTTCTGGTTGAAAGGGACGGAAGCAGGCAGGATTTATACGTCAAGCCGGTAAAATGTGAAGAGGATGGCATTTACAGAATAGGTTTGTGGGTAAGGGACAATATAGCCGGTGTGGGAACAATGACCTTTTATGACCCAAAAAGCAGGATGTTTGGTGCCCTGGGTCACGGCATTACTGATGTTGACTCAGGTGTATTGGTGGATATAAACAGCGGTAAAATAATAAAATCAAAAATTGCATCAATACAGAAGGCGAAGAAAACAGTACCCGGAGAGCTTGTCGGAGTATTCTACGACAGTGATGATGAATATGGGGTTATATATAAGAATACAAGCTTTGGGATATATGGAAAGCTTTCAAAAAAACAAAAGCCAGTCAGAACAAAACCGGTTTCTATAGGTTTGAACAGTCAGATTAAGGAAGGGCCTGCAAAGATATTAACAACAATAGAAGGAAATAAGGTAGAGGAATTTGATATTGAAATCCAGAAGGTAATGAAACAAAGAAGCTCAGAATCCAAGAGCATGATAATACGCATAACAGATAAAAAACTTATAGAAAAAACCGGCGGAATTGTTCAAGGTATGTCAGGGAGTCCGATTATTCAGGACAACAAGCTTATAGGTTGCGTAACCCATGTGCTTGTTAACGATCCGACAAAAGGCTTCGGTATTTCTATAGAATGGATGCTCAAAGAGGCGGATATTGAACTGGAAGAAAGCCTCAAAAGAGCTTCCGGTGAATAAATTTCAGCAAGCCGGAGTGCCGCAGAACTGCTTTATAAGCAGTCGGCGGCACTCTTTTTCGTATGCGAAGAATAATGCGACGCAACTATAAATTTACATAACCAAGCAAGAGCCTGTATAGTATAGCAGGGCACACTTTTATGCATTTTGGAAACAGGCCTCTGATATGGCTTTGGTAAAAAGTTCGTGAAGCCGGCATGGAGGCCGGCTTAGGTGTCTCAGGCCATGGAGGGCCTTTTGACACCGTCAGAACTTTTCCAAAGGCATTGCAGTAGGTCTGTCAAAATCATAATCCGTGTGCGTCGCTATACTATACTGTCTCTTGCGGAGGGTTATGCAAGCTTCAGTTACGCCGCATTCTCCTTCTATTATGTACAGCATCTTATGCTCCTTTAATAGAGTCGGTTTTTGTAGAAAATAGCATAATTGTGCTGCATTTATTTGTATGAAATTGTTTAACGATTATTAGGTAAATAATAGCAGGAAATGAAACTACTTTGTCGAATATGTTTTCTATCGAATAACAATTTATGGGAGGAATACCAATGAATTTACAAAAAATAAAGATCCTGATAGCTGATGACAATAAAGACTTCTGCATCATTCTAAGTGAATACCTTACTGCACAGCCAGATTTTGAGGTGGTCGGAGTAGCGAAGGACGGTCTTGAAGTTATTGATCTGATAGAAAGCGAATTGCCTGATGTTGTAATATTGGATATAATTATGCCTCATTTAGACGGCCTTGGTGTGCTGGAAAAACTTAATTCCATGCAAATTGAAAAAGTTCCGAAGGTAATAATCCTTTCTGCCGTCGGTCAGGATAAGATTACGCAAAAAGCGCTTACCCTTGGAGCAGAATACTATGTAGTAAAGCCATTTGATATGGACATCTTCTCAAAGAGGATAAGGGAATGCTTTGGAATGGCTAATAATGAAACAGAAAGGAAAAATTATATACATCCCCTGGCTGTGGCCTCACCTGCAGTTACTACACCCAGGGAGCTTGAATCGGCCATAACGAACATAATTCATGAAATTGGCGTTCCTGCTCATATAAAAGGGTACGTATACTTGAGGGAAGCAATCACAATGGTTGTTAATAATATGGAACTCTTAAGCGCTATTACAAAGGAATTGTATCCTTCTATCTCAAGAAAGTTCAATACTACACCCAGCAGGGTTGAAAGGGCTATAAGGCATGCCATCGAAGTGGCCTGGGGAAGAGGAAGGATTGATGTTATAAACAACCTGTTCGGCTATACGATACATAATGTGAAAGGAAAGCCTACAAATAGTGAATTCATAGCGATGATAGCCGATAAATTGAGGATTGAACTGAAGATTAGCTGAAGGCCTCTAAGATTAAAAAGCAAAATACTAAAATCACTGAATAGCGGTTTTAGTATTTTTTATTGTACAGGAAAGAATGCAAAACAAAATAAACGCGTCGCGAGACGCATTTTTTATTTTGTTTTGAAAGATACTAAAAACAATGGAGGTGTGGAAATGAAGCTGCAAGGTAGAATTAAAGCCGGTGCCAGAACAAAAAACCTTGTAAATTTTTTATGCCCCGGAGACATTGCCGTTATACACCATGATGATATTGATGAAATGGCTGCCCTTGCTATTGCAAATGCAGGAGTAAAGGCAGTCATCAATACAGGGAAAAGCATGACGGGAAGGTTTCCGTCAGCCGGTGCAGCGGTGCTGCTGGAGAATAATATTGCTGTCATCGATGTGGATTTGTCTCTGGAAAAGTTCAAGGATAATGATATGATCACTATTCTGGGAAATGATATTATCATACGGAATCATATTTATAAAAATGTCTGTACTGCCGTTAACTGGAACTATATCAGCAAAAGGCGGCAGGAATCAAAAGAAAATGAGAAATATGAGATACTGAAGTTTATAGATAATACGATAAAGCATACAGCCCTGGAAATTGATAAATTTATTTCAGTTAATAATTATCCTGAGCTAAGTACAAGGATTAAAGGCAGGCATGCAGTGATTGTTGTAAGAAACAGCAGTACTCTTGATGAATTAAATGCATTGAAAGCTTATATAAAAAAATTTAATCCTGTTTTCATAGGGGTGGATGGAGGAGCCGATCTGATAATTAATTCCGGTTATATGCCTGATTTGCTTATCGGTGATATGGACAGTGTATCAGATATCGGAATATATAAAAGCAGGGAAATCATACTGCATGCATATGAAGACGGGCACTGCCCCTGCCTTAACAGGATTAGTGGCATGAATGTACCGTATAAGATATTTGCAGTTAGAGGGACCAGTGAGGATGCAGCCTTGATGTTGGCTTACAATAAGGGCGCAGACCTGATTGTTCTTGTCGGAGGGCATAGTTGTATGTATGATTTCATAAGCAAGGGAAGAGCCGGAATGGCCAGTACATTTATAGTCAGAACCTTGATAGGAGAAAGGCTTGTAGATTGCAAAGGCTTCGGAATAATAGCAGCATCCGAAAATGAAGGGAAGGATGCGCAATGGGCGAAGATGTAAGTGTAATCATTCCGGCATATAATGAGTCCGACTGTATTCTTCGGACATTAAAAGGCCTGAAAGGAATAGAAAGCATAAAAGAAATAATTGTAATAGATGACGGTTCCACAGATTCTACCTATGAACTTTTGAAGCCCCTGGGAGATATAATACTTCTGAAGAATGAATACAACGAAGGAAAGGGCAGCGCGGTAAGACATGCCCTGGACTATGCGAACAATAAATTTGTTGCCCTTCTGGATGCGGATATTTGTGAAAGTGCCGCGGAAATACATAAGCTTATAGAACATATAAATCCCAGCGGAAAATCAATAATTATCGGACGGTTGCCTGTCCCTGAAAGAAAAGGAGGTTTTGGAATAGTAAAGAAGCTATCCTCCGGCTGCTTCAGAGCTATGACTTCTCGAAATGTTGATTCTATACTTAGCGGACAAAGGGTTCTTCCTCTGGATTTTATAAAAAGCATTGAGCTGCCTTCCGGCTTTGGCCTTGAGTTTAAGCTCACCTTGGAAGCAGTGAGAAGAGGATACGAAGTGATTGAGGTTCCCGTTGACATGCGTCACAGGGAAACAGGGAGAAACATTTCGGGTTTTATGCATAGGGGAAAGCAGTGCATCGATATTATTCACATTATTCGAAATGAGATGAAGCAATTATGAAACAGGGTAGATATATATGGACTTGATAATTATTGCAGCAGTTACTTTAATAATTGCACGTTACCTGATCCATAATATTATAAAAATGCTGTATAGAGCAGAAAGCAGGATATGTATCTCTTCAAATTACAAAGGAAAAAGAATACCTGCAATCGGCGGAATAGTATTCGTTCCCATACAGCTGACGGCGGTTCTTCAGCTGCTGCTGCAAAGGCCGGAGCATTCATACGGCTATCTGAGCTATATGTTTCTTATGCTGAGTATGGGTTTTGCCGGTGTTATTGATGATCTGGCCGGCGATAAAAGGATAAAAGGCCTGATAAATCATGTAAGGAGTACTCTTAAGAGCAATATGACCACGGGTTTTCTCAAGGCGTTGATCGGTTTCCTGGCAGCATGCATAATAAGCTTCAGAACAGCGGGCTCATTTGCCGAACTGGTTGCAGATGTGCTTGTAATTACTCTGTCTGCAAATGCCATCAACCTTTTTGACATGCGGCCGGGCAGAGCAGTAAAGGTCTTTCTTACAATATCCGTTATGATATTGTTATCATCAGCAGGTAGGACGGCGGAAGCGCTGCCGCTAATAATACTTGTTATGACTGTTCTTATTTATATAAGTTATGATTTAAGAGAAAAATGCATGCTGGGCGATACAGGGGCAAATATACTGGGAATTACCTTGGGCTATTACAGTACATTATTTTTGAGCTTCGGCAGTAAGCTTATGCTTCTTGTACTCCTTATTCTACTGAATACTGCCGCCGAAAGAATGTCTATTAATGCATTAATAAACAGCAGCAGGATACTTTCATATCTGGACGGCTTGGGAAGGGGGCGGACAGATAACCAATGATAGATATATTCAAAGCACAAGTTAAAGAAATCATATACAGGGACATGTACATAACAAAATTCACGACAGAAATAAATCGCAAGTTATACAATTGTATTAACTACGAAATGCTGACAGGCAACGTTGAGGTAAATGATGCTGTTTTGCTGAATACAACAGCAGTAGAGCTGGGGCTCGGCTCCGGCGGTTATCATTACGTTCTGGCCAATTTAAGCAAAGACAGCTTTTCAAATATCGGGCACGGACATATTATGAAACTGCGATATACTCCCATGCAGATAAATTGTATGGCGGCGGAAGCACAGGAAAGTCCGTATCATAATATTTTCAATGATTTTGAATCACTTAAAGGCCTGCCGGTAATTTCCGGAACGCTTCACAGTATGCTCGCCCCCATAGCCCTTACCTTGAAACACATAGCAGGAAAAGAGAGGATTGTCTATATAATGACAGACGGAGGAGCATTGCCCATATGGATGAGCGAGACAGTGAAAAGGCTACGAAACAGTGGGGTGCTGTATGGGACAATTACCTTCGGAAATGCATTCGGGGGGGACTTGGAATGTATAAATGTATATACAGCACTGATTGCAGCAAAGGACATAATGAATGCAGATGCTGCTGTAATAACCATGGGCCCCGGAATTGCGGGGACGGGTACCAGGTACGGTTTCAGCAGTATTGAGCAGGCTTATATTATCGATGCCGTCAACAACCTTGATGGCATTGCCATAGCAGTTCCCAGAATTTCTTTTGCTGACAGCAGAAGCAGGCATTACGGCCTGAGCCATCACACCAGGATGACTTTAGGAAGACTATGCTGCACTAAGGCACTAATAGCACTGCCTATTCTTGAAAAATCAAAGGATGATTTAATAAGAAAGCAGCTTGAGGAAAGCGGAGTCATGTCCAGGCACCGGTTAATCTGCCTGGACAGTTCAGAAGTAGAAAAGCTGCTGGAGACGGAAAAAAGGCAGCTTGAGAGGATGGGGAGAAGCTTTTGCCAGGATAAGGAATACTTTGTTACTTGCGGTGTTTCCGCTTTGCTTGCCAAGAATCCTAATTAAGCCTGTGTCTATATGACAAAATGTATTCCCTCAGTGTGATTCGCTTATTTTCAATTGTATTCAGCTGTTCAATCAACTCATTGAATTTGCCTACAAAGTGAAAACCATTCTTATATACATACTTAATCATTTCATTTACCTTCCTTGCGTTTGTTACATATTATATGTACAAGTGCATATTTACATTACTGTTTTTAAAAAAATATGGAATCATAATATACTTCCTTAAAGCATATTATCAAGATAGAGAAATAGTGTGGACAAAAGCTGAGAGGGGGTTTTTCTTTTGCCGGACAGCCTTAATGATTCAATCAGAAGACATCTTGCAGATAATATTTGGATTTATTTAATAGTCATATTTTCATTCATCCTCGGAATAAGCCTTGGAGCATTGGCTGTAAATAATATTGATGAAGCGGCAAAAACGGATGCAATAATCTATCTGGAAGGTTTCCTGGATCTGACGAACCAAAATCAGCTTCAGTCCGAAGCCATATTAAAGCAGTCAATAAAATACAACTTTTATTATGCTATGATACTGTTTTTTTCAGGAGCAGTGTACATTGGCATAATTGTTATTCCGATGCTTGTTGCTTTCAGAGGGTTTTGCATCGGGTTTTCAATAGCTTTTCTCACTAAGAATGTAGGAAGCAATGGGTTTCTCCTTTCATTAGGCTCTGTACTGCCTCAGAATCTAATATTTGTGCCTGTTATTATCGTCATGGGTGTAACAGGGTTCAATTATTCCCTGTGGGCTCTCAGATACAAGTATTTTAAAAAATCGGCAGTTGTCCCCCGCATATTTGCCGCTTATGCCCTTTCAATGCTGGTACTGTTCATATTGCTTGTCGCAGGCAGTATTGTGGAAGCGTACATAACATCCCTTATAGTCAGGGCAATTGTACCTTATATAAAATACTAAAAATAAAGGCAAAGCCTATGAAAAATTTTCATTTATTGGAGGATTTTTATTATCTGTGTTGAATAGTTTAAAGATACTGTAATAGAGGGGATATGATTCTAATGAGCTATATTGAGTTGTTTTTGGATTATCTCATTAATAATAAGGAATTATCGGCAAATACGCTGGAATCCTATAAAAGAGATATAAGGCAATTCGAAGTTTATCTTAGAGAACATGCTCTTTCATTGGAGAAGGTTACAAAAACCATTATCATTACATATTTGATTGCATTGCAAAAGACAGGCAAAGCCACTTCAACGATCTCCAGGAATCTTGCTTCCATAAGGTGTTTTTACCAATTTATGCAGAATGAGAGATATATAGATATTGATCCTTCTGCGAATCTTGAATCACCAAAGGTAGAAAAAAAGCTTCCCTCTGTGCTTACCAAGAAGGAAGTGGAGCTTCTGCTTGAGCAGCCTGTACCTGTTGATGCAAAGGGTGCAAGGGATAAAGCCATGCTGGAGCTGCTTTATGCTACCGGCATCAGGGTATCGGAACTTATTTCATTGAATATTGATGATGTAGATCTGAATTCAGGATTAATCATATGCAGGAACGGCGAAGTAAAGTCCAGATCCATACCTCTGGGCAACGTTGCCGTTAAATATATAAAGACTTATCTGGATGATTTCAGAAAGAAGCTCTGCACCAATGATAACCACAAGCTGCTGTTTGTCAATTTCCACGGGCAGAAAATGACCCGGCAGGGTTTTTGGAAAATAATAAAATATTATACTGCAAAGGCAAATATAAAAAAGTCAATAACCCCTCATACCCTAAGGCATTCATTTGCAGTACATCTTATAGAGAACGGCGCCGACCTTCAAGCAATACAGGAGATGCTTGGACACTCGGATATCTCTACAACTCAAGTATACAGCAAGATAAATAAGAGCAGAATAAAAGAAGTATACAGCAAGACTCATCCAAGGGCTTAAAAAGCCCTTTTTAATATTTATCAGTTCACAGACTAAAGACGCAGGATTCTGGTTACCGAAATTAGGAGGTATAGATATGATTAGAAGAGTGATTCTCATAGTTTTGGACAGCGTTGGAATAGGGGAGCTGCCTGACGCAGATAAGTACGGGGATTCCGGGAGCAATACCTTGGGAAGCCTGGTGAGAAGTGTGAAAAATTTCAAACTGGAGAATCTTGAAGCTCTTGGCCTTGGAAATATTGACAGGAGTATAGGCTTGCAAATTGCAGAGAATCCAATAGGAAGCTTCGGCAGGGCAAAAGAGGTCTCACCCGGGAAGGATACGACTACAGGCCATTGGGAAATTGCAGGAGCAACTTTGTCCCGGCCCTTTCCTACTTTTCCTGAAGGATTCCCCCGAGAGCTTGTGGAGGCCTTTGAAAGGGCTATAGGTGTAAAAACACTTGGAAATGAAGTAGCTTCAGGAACGGAGATAATTGCAAGACTTGGTGATAAGCATGTGGAAACAGGCTATCCGATAATATATACATCTGCAGATAGTGTTTTTCAGATAGCAGCCCATGAGGAGGTAATACCCCTTCAAAGGCTTTATGAAATATGTGAAAAAGCAAGAGCACTACTGAAGGACGAGTATGCGGTGGGACGCGTTATTGCAAGGCCCTTCCTCGGGAAAAGCGGAAGCTATAAACGCACCTCAAACAGAAGGGATTTCTCCCTGAAGCCAATTAAGAAGACAATGCTTGATATTATAGCTGAAAATGGCATGAATGTGGCAGCTGTCGGAAAAATTGAGGATATTTTTGCAGGGGCGGGTATCACTGAAGCTGTTCACACAAAGGACAATATGGATGTTGTAGATAAGACGCTGGAATATATGGCAGAGGATAAACCGGGGCTGATATTTTCAAACCTTGTTGATTTTGACATGCTTTACGGACACAGAAATGATGCAGAAGGATATGCCGGGGCACTTATGTCTTTTGATGCCAGGCTTCCGGAGATCCTTGCGGCAATGAAGGATTCCGACATATTGATTATTACTGCGGATCACGGCTGTGACCCGACCACAGAGAGTACGGACCATTCAAGAGAATACATACCGATACTGCTATATGGCAGGCATGTAAAACAAGGGGCAGACATAGGCACAAGGGCAAGTTTTTCGGATATAGGGGCAACGGTGCTGGATTTATTGGGGCTGCCAATAGAAATAGACGGTAAATCCTTTAGAACTGAAATTTATAGAATTTAACAAACGGGGGTGATTGTGAATGAAGGAGAACTTATTATCTGTGATAAATGAAGCCAGGGATTATTTAATTGAAAGTGCAGGTGCTGCCCCTGAAGCTGCCCTTATACTCGGCTCCGGCCTGGGCGACCTGGCGGAGGAAGCAGAGAATAAAAGGATAGTGGAATACAAGGAAATACCGGGCTTCCCGGTATCCACAGTGCAGGGGCATAAAGGAAGGCTCATATTCGGCACTATGGGAGGCAAGAGGGTAGTTTTCATGCAGGGGAGATTTCATTTTTACGAAGGTTACAATATGAAGGAGGTTGCTTTCCCCATATGGGTTTTCAACTCCCTGGGAGTTAAGAAACTTATAGTGACAAATGCAGCCGGAGGCATAAATACAAGCTTCAAACCCGGAGACCTGATGATAATAAAGGATCACATAAATTATACCGGTAATAATCCTCTGATGGGACCGAATCTCGAAGCTTTCGGGCCGCGGTTTCCTGATATGTCGGCGGCATATTCAAAAGAGCTGACAGAAATAATTAAGGAATGTGCAGCTTCAGAGGATATAAAATTGCAGGAAGGAACATACATATTTCTTACAGGGCCCAGTTACGAGACACCTGCTGAAATAAGAGCCTTCAGAACATTGGGAGCTGATGCAGTGGGAATGTCTACCGTGCCTGAAGTATTGGCAGCAAATCACTGCGGGATCAAAACGGCGGGAATATCCTGCATAACAAATATGGCTGCAGGTATTATGGATACTCCGTTAAACCACAGAGAGGTCATGGAGACGGCGGATAGGGTCAAGGAAAGCTTTTCAAGGCTTATTAAAAGTGTTATAGAGAGAATATGAGAATGAAAATTCGGGGGTAATGAAAATGGATTTAAGAGAAAGAATTGAAAAATCAACAGAGTTTATCAGGGAGAATTCAGGGTTTGAACCTGAGATAGGCATAGTACTCGGTACCGGCCTGGGTTCGTTGGCAGACTACATCGATAAGGTATCGTCAATTGACTACGCAGATATACCGGAATTTCCCGTATCTACGGTGTTCGGACATGAAGGAAGGCTTATACTGGGCCGCCTTGAAGGCAAAAGGGTAATTGCAATGCAGGGGAGATTCCATTACTACGAGGGCTATTCCATGCAGGAGGTTACGATACCGGTAAGGGTTATGAAGAAGCTGGGCATAAAGCTCCTGGTTGCCAGCAATGCCTGCGGAGGGTTGAATCCAAACTTTGAAGCCGGAGATATTATGATAATTACGGACCATATAAACTTCATGGGCACAAACCCTCTGATAGGGCCGAACCTTGAAGAATTCGGGCCCCGGTTCCCGGATATGTCACAGGTGTACGACAAGGAATTGGTTGAGCTGCTGGAGAAGATTGCCGCATCACAAGGCATCCGGGTGCATAAGGGTGTTTATGGCGCGGTAAGCGGACCGAACTATTCTACAAAGGCGGAGCTTTCGATGATGATAAAGCTGGGAGCTGACACGGTGGGTATGTCCACAGTACCGGAGGCAATTGCCGCAAGACACTGCGGACTCAAGGTTGCAGGAGTGTCCTGCATTACGGATATGGCTATTCCCGACACAATGACAGCACCTACTCATGAGGAAATAGTAAAGGTTGCCGAATCAGTGAAACCAAGGTTTGTTTCTCTGGTTAAACAATTTATCAAAGAGGTGCAGCTGTAATGAGGATGTACGATATCATAACCAAGAAAAGAAACGGAGAAGAGCTGACAAGGGAAGAAATCCAATTCTTCATAAACGGGTACACTGACGGATCAATCCCTGATTATCAGACAGCAGCTCTTCTTATGGCTGTTTACTTTAGAGGAATGAGCAAAAGAGAGACAGCAGAACTTACAATGGCTATGGTAAATTCGGGAGAGACAGTTGACCTTTCGAAAATTGCAGGTGTGAAGGTGGACAAACATTCCACAGGAGGGGTGGGAGACAAAATCAGTTTGATTGTCATCCCTCTGGTTGCCTCCCTGGGCATTCCTATTGCCAAAATGAGCGGCAGAGGGCTGGGGCATACCGGCGGAACCATAGATAAGCTTGAGTCCATTCCGGGTTTTAGGACGGAACTGACCGGAGACGAATTCATTGAGAACGTGAATAAGTATAAAATGGCTATTTCGGGCCAATCGGGAAATTTTGTGCCCGCTGACAAGAAGCTGTATGCTTTAAGGGATGTAACGGCAACCGTTGACAGTATTCCTTTGATTGCAAGCTCAATTATGAGTAAAAAGATTGCTTCCGGTGCGGATTGTATTGTTCTTGATGTAAAAGTAGGCTCGGGGGCCTTTATGAAATCTGTAGGAGAGGCAGCAGAGCTTGCCCGGACAATGGTTGAAATCGGCAAATCCCTGAATAGGAAAACCATAGCGGTAGTGACGGACATGAGTCAGCCCTTGGGACATGAAGTGGGTAATTCCAATGAAATAATTGAAACCATTGACGTATTGAAGGGAAGGGGTTCGGAGGACGAAACCCAAGTGGCTTTGACCATTGCTTCTTATATGGCGGTACTTGGAGGCGCCTTCAAAGATTTTGAAAAAGCATATTCCGCATTGGAAGAAGTAATCAGGAGCGGCAAGGCTGTTGATAAGTTAAAGCTGCTGATACAGATTCAAGGCGGAGATCCGGATGTGGTTGACAATACTGAAAAACTTCCGAAGGCCAAATATCATATAGAAGTCAGATCAAAAAAGAGCGGCTATGTAAGTTCAATAGATGCTGAAAGCATAGGCATTTCGGCAATGCTTCTGGGTGCGGGCAGAAAAACCAAGGAAGACAAAATAGACTTTTCAGCCGGGATAAGCATGAAAAAGAAGGTCGGGGATAAAACTTACCCGGGCGATATTCTATGTGTACTTCATACAAATTTGCAGGACACCGGCGAAGCGGAGAAGATTGCCCTTAAAGCGTACAGTATAGGTAATAAACAAACAATAATAGAAAAATATGTGCATGATGTAATCAGATGAAGAGGCCTTGATTGATACTATTATTTATGTACAAATCGCAGAATATATTTATTAATCGGAGGAGCAGGTATTATGCAGAAGATCAGATTTCCGTATGGAAAAGGATACATCGAATCGGAAATACCTGAAGAAAGGCTGAATGCCGTTCTGGTTCCGCAATTGCATCACTATAAAACAGAACTCAGCCAAGAGGAGATTGTAAAGAAGGATGTTGAAAAACCGATAGGGACACCTGCACTAAGTGAAATGGCAAAAGGTAAGAATAAGGTTGCCATAATAGCAAGTGATCATACAAGGCCGGTACCCAGCAGAATAATAATGCCTTTAATTCTTTCTGAAATAAGGAAAGGCAATCCGGATGCAGATATTACAATTCTGATATCAACGGGGTGCCATAGGGGCACAACAGCTGCTGAGCTTGAGGTTAAGTTCGGGCAGGAAATAGCTGCTAAAGAAAAAATCCATGTCCATGATTGCGATGATAAAAGTATGCTCGTCAATATAGGGATGCTTCCTTCAGGAGGAGAACTGATTTTAAATAAAATAGCTGTGGAAGCAGATCTGCTTGTTTCCGAGGGCTTTATCGAGCCTCACTTTTTTGCAGGCTTCTCTGGGGGAAGGAAAAGTATACTTCCCGGAATTGCAGGCAGAAAAACGGTTATGTACAATCACAATTCAAGGTTTATAAATGATGAGAAATCAAGAACAGGGGTTCTTGAAGGAAATCCGATACACAGGGACATGATTTATGCAGCCAGGGCAGCAGGATTGGATTTTATTGTGAATGTTATAATTAATTCCGATAAAGAAGTGATTTACGCAGTTGCAGGAGACTGCGAGCTTGCTCATATGGAAGGCTGCCGCTTTCTGAAAAACCAGTGCAGGGTTGACAGTGTGATGTCAGATATTGTGATTTCAACAAATGGAGGGTATCCTCTTGACCAGAATATATATCAGGCAGTGAAGGGTATGACGGCAGCTGAAGCAACTGTAAATGAAGGCGGTGTAATAATCATGGCTGCAAAATCAGATGATGGCCATGGGGGAGAAGAATTCTTCAGGACATTCAAGGAAGAAAAAAATATAAATAAACTGATGGATAGGTTCATGGCTGCTCCAAGAGAAGAGACAATTCCTGATCAATGGCAGTCGCAGATATTCGCGCGCATTTTAAAAAGAGCATCGGTTGTTTATATATCGGATGCACCTGAGGAAATGGTACGGGAGCTGCATATGATTCCCGCACAGTCTGTGGCAGAAGCTATTGCTAGGGCTGATGAAATATTGGGAAGTAAGGATTCCAAAATTACCGTCATACCGGACGGAGTTTCTGTAATAGTTGAATAGATATCTTGGAATTGCATAACAGATTCTTCTGCAGGGTAACATAAAAGTAAACTAATCAAGTAGGAGGATTGTTATGTATAATTCGGCAAATATTAATAAATTATCCCGTAAGCTGATATGTTTTATTACCATACTCGCAATTGCTTATTATGGATTGATTATTCCGGTATACGCAGCAGATGATATGAACCTTGACTGTAAATCAGCGGTACTTATGGATTTTGGCACGGGTAAAATAATATATGAACAGAATTCCCGCGAAAAATTACCTCCTGCCAGTGTTACCAAGGTAATGACAATGCTGCTTATTATGGAGGCATTGGACAGCGGAAAGATAAGCTATGAGGATAAGGTTACAATAAGTCCCCAGGCATCCAGCAAAAACAGCAGGGGTACCATGCTGCTGCTGGAAGCCGGTGAAGTCAGAACGGTAAAAGAGCTTATGTACGGCATAGCTGTGGAGTCGGCAAATGATGCATGCATTGCAATGGCTGAGCATATATCCGGAAGTGAAGAGGAATTTGTGAAGCTGATGAACAAGAGAGCAAAAGAGCTGGGAGCAAACGACAGCAATTTTGTAAACCCCAACGGCCTTTCCGTGAGCGGGCATGTGACAACGGCATATGATCTGGCGGTATTGTCCAGAGAGCTTTTAAAGCATGAAAAAATATTTGATTTCATATCACAGTATATGGTCAAGGTCTATGTAGGAAAGAAAAACAACGTATTGAGGGAATTAGTGAACAAAAACAAGATGGTCAGATTCTACAACGACGTGGATGGTATTAAGACAGGATGGACCGAGGAAGCAGGATATTGTATTTCCGTAACTGCAAAAAGGAATAACTTGAGGCTTATAAGCGTGGTTATGGGTTCCCCGAAGGTGGATATAAGAAATAAAGAAGCACGAAAGCTTATTGACTACGGATTTGCAAATTTCAACAGTCTCATAATAGCGAAAAAAGGTGATAAGATACAGGAAGTGAATGTGTCAAAAGGCAGCAGGCTGAAGATAAATGCAGTGGCGGAAAGTGATGTTTCGGTGCTGTTGAATAAGGGTGAAGAGAAGAACATAGTAAAAAAAGCAGAGCTCCCTGAGGTTCTCACTGCACCCGTTAAAAAAGGCGAAAAGATCGGTGAACTGGTTATAAGCATTAATGATACAGAGGTTGGGAGGCATAATTTGATTTGCGATGCTGACGTAAGCAAATCTTCCTTTCTAAATAACTTAAGAAATGCAATAATATTTTGGTTCGGAAATTCGAACTGACATACTTTTCCCGGCTGATGCCGGGTTTTTTCTTTGTATTGTATAAATAGCGCAAATGTATTAAAATATATTAGATATATTATTTTCCATACAAAGGAGTTATTCCGTGAATGATTTGTTATCCAAATTCTTATATTACCTGAATTTGAACTTTGGCATATCATCCTTATTATACAGTCTGCCCGGCATAATTCTCGCATTGACGATACATGAGTATTCACATGCTCTGGCGGCTTTCGCAATGGGGGACAATACAGCCAGGCAGTATGGAAGGCTTACGTTAAATCCCATTGCCCATATGGATCCTTTGGGTTTTCTGTGCCTGATAGTCACCAGACGATTCGGATGGGCAAAGCCTGTGCCGGTAAATGACATGTACTTCCGTAACAGAAGGAAGGGAATGCTGCTTGTATCCCTTGCGGGCCCTATGTCAAATTTCATAACGGCCTTGCTTATTGCCGCCGTTTATGCGGTTTTTTATAAAAGCATGGGAGAGATAACCAAAGGTATCTTGCAGATTGCTTACATAATAAATCTCAGCATAGGAGCCTTTAATCTGCTTCCGATACCGCCTCTGGACGGCTCAAAAATACTTGATGCTTTTCTGAATGACAGACAGAGATTTTTCATGAGAAGATATGCTGGGTATTCAAATATACTTATGCTTATACTTATTTTTTCCGGAATCATAGGCAGGGTTTTAGGGCCTGTAATAATGGTTATGGATTGGTTCATCAACTCTGCCATAGGGTTGTTTATTTAAAAGATAGCACTGGAGGTAATTAAAATGACAAGACAGAGAATTATGAGCGGTATGAGGCCTACGGGCAGTCTTCACCTGGGAAACTATTTCGGAGCCCTTGAGAATTGGGTAAGGCTCCAGGATGATTACGAATGTTTTTTTTCCATTGTGGATTGGCATGCTTTGACCACAGGCTATGAAGATACCAGTGAAATCAAGGATAACATAATGGAGATTGCTATAGATTGGTTGAGCGCCGGCTTGGATCCGAAAAGATGCACTATTTTTCTGCAGTCAAATATCAAGGAAACCGCCGAGCTTCATTTGCTGCTTTCAATGATTACGCCCCTTTCATGGCTTGAAAGATGTCCGACCTATAAAGAACAGCTGTCGCAGCTTACCGAGAAGAATATAACAACTTATGGTTTCCTGGGATATCCTAATCTTATGGCTACAGACATACTTATTCATAAAGCAAGCTTCGTACCGGTTGGTGAGGACCAGCAGCCGCATTTGGAGCTGTCCCGTGAAATTGCAAGAAGGTTTAATTATATTTACGGGGATACCTTCCCTGAGCCTCAGGGGAAAATGACAAAAATAAAAGTGCTTCCCGGCCTCGACGGAAGAAAAATGAGCAAAAGCTATGACAATACCATTGCGTTGTCAGATTCTCCCGATACTATCAGGGAGAAAGTCAGACAGATGATTACAGATACGGAAAAGATCAGGAAGAATGATCCGGGACATCCTGATATATGCGCGGTATATGCTTTCCACAAGGTGTTTTCCGAGAAAACACATCAGGAGACATACGAGGTATGCAAGACAGGGGGCTTAGGCTGTGTGCAGTGCAAGAAAGCACTTGCAGAAAACATAGTTCAGTATATGGCACCCATGTATGAGAAAAGACAGGAGCTTATAAGCAATAAGGAAGGCATACTGGAAATATTGAGGGAGGGTACCCGTCATGCAAGAGAAGTGGCCAGGGTGACCCTTGCAGAAGTAAGAGAAAAGATGAAAATGTTGGAATTGGAGTAACACATGGCAATAAATGTTAAGCTGGAAGCCTTTGAAGGTCCTTTGGATCTTCTGCTTCATCTCATTGAAAAAACAGAGGTGGATATCTACGATATACCGATTGCTGAGATAACAGATCAGTATCTCCATTATATCAGTATGATGGAGATACATGATCTTGAGGTCTCAAGCGAATTTATTGTTATGGCCGCAACCCTGCTGGAGATAAAATCAAAGATGCTGCTGCCAAAGCCGAAGAAGGAAGATAGTATAACAGATGATAAAGATCCAAGAGAAGAACTTGTACTAAAGCTTATAGAATATAAGAAGTATAAGGAAGCATCCCTTGAATTAAAGGACAAGCTTGGCATATATTCCAAGGTTTTTTATAAGCCCCCCGAGCCGATAGAGGATTATATAGATGATGCAGCATCTATTTCTAATGTTTCCCTGGACATGCTGTATATGAGCTTCAGAAATATAATTCTGAAGAATGAATCAAGAAGGAAGAACAGCTACACGGAAATCTACAGGGAGGTTGTCACTGTAGAAGACAAGATAAGGCTGATAAACAAATTGCTTGCCGGCAAACCGTCATTTTACTTTGACGACTTGTTCATCGGATGCTACAACAAGTACGAGATAATCGTTACTTTCCTGGCGATACTTGAGCTGCTGAAAAGAAGGAGCCTGCTTATTGAACAGGAAAAGAACTTCTCAAGGATACTTATCAAGAGAAGGATAAAAGGTGCATGAAGGGTTGGATTATGTTATGGATATCAGAGAAATAAAGTCGATTGTCGAGGGCCTTCTGTTTGTAGCCGGTGATGCTGTTCCCATAAAGGAAATATGCAGCATCATCAATATTGACGAAACTACACTCAGAAGAATAGTAAAGCAGATGATGGACAGTTTTAATGAAGATAACAGAGGAGTCCAGATTATCGAGGTGAACAACTGCTATCAGCTTTGCACAAAGCCGGAGCATTATGAGTATATAGAAAGGCTGGTCAAGCCACAAAGCCGCCAGGGCCTTTCTCAGGCATCCCTTGAGACACTTGCGATAATTGCATATAAACAACCCATAACAAAGTCCCAGATTGATTATATCAGAGGGGTAAAATCAGACGGCTGCATTGCAAGATTAACGGAAAAAGAATTGATATATGAGGCAGGAAGGCTGGAGGGCCCGGGTAGGGCAATCCTGTACGGGACCACCGACAATTTCCTTAAATTGTTCGGGTTGAAATCCATCAAGGAGCTGCCTGCTCTGAGGGAGCTTAACGAAGAAGAAGGAGCATAGAGGGCTGTGTGCTTTTCATTGCTTTGATTGCATTATACATCAACTGATGTATTTTTTTTTATTTTTTGAGAAAGATATACAGATTGCCAGGTGTATATCCTGAAAGGGGAATTATGATGCTGTATGCTGCTTCCGGGCTAATACTTTTAATATTGATGCTGTATCTGATGCCCGTAGAAATAAGTACGAAGGTTGAAAAGCACAATGACAATGTGAAGATTGCCTTGGGGCTGAAGACATTATATGGCTTGCTCAATATCAATACCGAGATTGCTGTATTAAAGCTGGCTTTTGAAAATGGAAAGCCTGTATTGAAGTATACGGTTGAAGTGGCGGACAGGGAGAAAAGCAGGCTTATGGCAAGGCTTAACAAGCTCCTTGGCATGGAGAAGGGGAAGGGGAAGGGCTTAGTTAGTGCATATAAGAATAACAAAGATATAATTGCTTCTCCTATAAGATATATAACAAAAAAAATTATGATAAGGAATCTTTACCTGAAAATAGGAATGGGAACCGGGGATGCCGCAGTAACGGGATTGCTGTACGGAACAGCATGGGCAGTTATAGGCAGTATAATGGCATTTACCGGAAGCTATGTGAACATTAAGAAGCCCAGGATAATTATTGCCCCAATATTCGGCAGTGTCAGGCTGAACCTTGATTTCAGTTGCATAATTCGAATGAAAACAGGTCATATTATAAATGTTGGAATTAGGGTAATACCTGCATTGATATCCGGTAATAGGAAAAAATATATTAATACTACATTATAGAAGGATGTGTTTAGCTTGGATCAGCCTGTACAAAGCTTGATGAAAACTACAATGGAAAACATCAAGAACATGATAGATGTTAATACGGTAGTTGGTGACGCTGTTGAAACAAAAGACGGAACCGTCATTGTACCTGTGTCAAAGGTATCCTTCGCATTCATAGCCGGTGGCGGAGAATATACGGGAACCACTGATAAAAACGAAGAGGATGCTTCAAAGTATCCTTTTGCCGGAGGGAGCGGAGCAGGGGTGACGGTACAGCCCATAGGTTTTCTGGCGACAACAAACGGACAGCTTAGGGTAATACCCGTCAGATACAGCAGTGCCGTTGACAGAATAGTCGATATGGTGCCCGACCTTATAAACAATATGGAGAATTATATAAACAAGAAAAGGCATCCTGAGGAAGACAGCCTTGAAATGTAGGAAGGAGCTAACTCCTTCCTTTTTTACGTATAAGTGGTATAATATTCTTGATGATATAGAAATTTTGATAATTATCCTTAAGGAATGATATGCTTTATCGGGAGGTAATTATATGGAGTTAAAAAGCGCAGTTGAAATGATATGGGAAAACCGAAAATATTCCACTGATGATCCTAAGGAAGTTCTGAGTCATTTGAATGAGGAAGTTGCCGAATCATTGAAAGCTCTGCTTAGAGGTGAGGAAGAGAGGGCTAAGAGTGAATTGGAAGACGCTCTTTCCTGCATTTTTATTGCGTTGAAAGTAATGGATGTTGATATTGAAGAAGCAGTACAAAGGCAAATCATACAAATGAAGAAAAGACATGACAAGGTGATGATTTTTAAGAAAGACAAGGTAGAGATATATGTAGGCGGAACATTAAAAGGAGGCTGGACTATCTGGGGAGAGGATGACATAAAGGAAGCACTCAAGATTGCCAAGGAATTTGGCTGCAAAATTGACAAGGAATAATAAAATTATATAAATAAATCATTCTGTTAATAATATATGTGTAACCATTTAATATCAAGATGTAAATCATTTATTATTTCGGAGTGATTTGATGAAAAGAAATACGGCTATAGTCATGGCGGCAGTTATTACTGCATTATCAGGCTTTTTTGCAGTTCAGGCTTTGCAGGAAACCAGTGCCCGCGCAGCAGTAGTTATGGATGTTGACTCCAACAGGATACTATATTCCAAAAATATGGACGAAAAGCTGGCCATGGCCAGTACTACAAAGATAATGACCACTCTTGTAGCTATTGAAAGCGGAAGATTGGATGAAAAGGTTAAAATAAGCAAAAGGGCTTCTTATATGGAGGGCTCCTCAATATATTTGCGGGAAGGTGAAGTACACACAGTAAATGATTTGTTATACGCAATAATGCTTCGGTCGGGAAATGATGCCGCAACGGCAGTAGCAGAGCATATCGGCGGGTCAGTAGAAGGTTTTGCGGAAATGATGAATAAAAAGGCCCGGGAGATAGGAGCAAGCAATACAAGATTTGCCAATCCCCACGGCCTGGATGCGGATGGGCATTATACCACCGCACGGGATCTTGCTCTTATTACTTGCTATGCATTGAAAAACCCCATGTTTTCAAAGATAGTAAGCAGCAAAAAAAAGGTCATGGAAGGCCCTCCGAATGAAAACTGGGACAGGGTGATGATTAATAAGAACAAAATGCTTTGGCAGTTTGCGGGAGGGGATGGAGTAAAAACAGGTTATACAAATAGGGCAGGGCGATGTCTGGTATCTTCCGCCACAAGAGACGGGATGCGGCTGGTCTGTGTGGTTCTGAACTGCGGGCCTATGTGGAATGACTCATCGGCTCTTCTGGAATATGGATTTAATAATTACATAAAAAAGAGAATTGTAGAAAAGGACAGCATTTTTAAAGTCGTTGAGGTAAGGAACGGGAAGGAAAGGTTTGTCGGAGTCAAGCCTGCGGAGAATTTTGACATGGCGCTGAGAGCAGATGAAATTGAAAATGTAAGATTGGAAGCCAGAGGTTTGAAAGCGGCACAAGCCCCATTAAAAAAAGGCGATCATGCGGGAAAGCTTGAAATATACATTGACAATAATCTGTTGAAGACAATAAGTCTTGAGTATTCGGAAGGTGTGGAGTCCAGCAGCCCTTTTTTCTATCTGAAACGAATTTTAAGGGACTATATTTCAGACGCAGATTAGTAAGTAATATCTTTTATGGGAAAATAGGCTTTATGCTTATCAAGAAAGTTTATGTAATGGCAGATTACCTCAAATTAGACATATCTCAAAGGTTTTTCCTTTTGGCTGATATTTAATTGATTAATTGTGAGGGGGAGGGGGAAATGGCGGAAAGACTGCAAAAAGTAATGGCAGAGTACGGTGTGGCTTCAAGGCGCAAAAGTGAAGAAATGATATATGCCGGAAAGGTGAAGGTCAACGGCAGGCTGGTTACGGAACCGGGCTTAAAGATTGATAAGGACAGAGATGTGATAGAAGTTGACGGGAATATAATCAAAAGCCCGGAGAAGAAAATTTATATTTTATTGAACAAACCCTCAGGATATATTACCAGCGTAAAGGATCAATTCGGAAGGCCCACTGTCTTAGACCTGTTAAAGGGAATAAGCACAAGGGTCTTTCCTATTGGACGTCTGGATTATGATACTGAAGGCCTTTTGATTTTGAGTAATGACGGTGAGCTTACATATAGAATTACACACCCTAAGCATAGTATTGATAAGACTTACAGAGCTTTGGTCCGCGGAGAAGTGAAGGGGGAGGATATTAAAATCTTTGAAAGGGGTATGGCTATAGAAGATTATATTACTGCTCCGGCAAAGATGGAAATAGTAAGATATTCAAAAGGCAACAGTGTAATTGATATTACCATACATGAAGGGAGAAACAGGCAAGTCAGGAAAATGTGTTCCGCCATAGGACATGAGGTAATAAGGCTGAGGCGGATAAAAATAGGAGATATCGGGCTGGGGGGTCTAAAAACCGGCGAATGGCGATATCTGAAGGATTCAGAAATAAGATATTTAAAAGAATTAGGGGGTATGTGAAATGATGCAGATAAGAAAGATAAAACCTGAGGACATTAGCTTTGTAATGGAGCTTGCTTCAAAATACGGATTTTCTGACTTCAAGCTGCTGTCAAACATAGAGCATTTCCTGATATGCGAGGATGGAAATATTAAATGCGGCTGCGGCTGTCTGGTCCCATACAACGGAAAAGGATATCTGAATTGTGTTATAGTGGATGAAGGCCATAGAAGAAAAAAACTTGGGGGTGCGATAACAAAAGCGCTGCTTAATATCGCCGATCTGCATGGAATTGAGGAGGTATTCGCAGCGGGAATCTGCAAGGACTTCCTGCAGGCAATGGGCTTCGAGAAGTACAACGGTGCCGGCTTAGAGGCCGGTTTTAAAGATGTAATTGGAGATATAGGCACATCAGAATACTATAGGGTATTTTTAAAAGATTATTTTAAGCCTTGCTCTCATAAATAAAGGTAAATTTTTTGTAAACGGACATTTTTTTTTGTTTAAAATGTGCTATATTAGTATTAATTATCTTTATTAATGCATATGCAATATCTGCAGAACATATACAGGAGGATATAATTATGGCAAGGATTAAAATTACAGAAACATCATTGAGGGATGGACACCAGTCACTTATTGCTACAAGGATGCGGACGGAAGAAATGCTGCCGGTCATCGAACTTATGGATAAGGTTGGATATCATTCATTGGAAATGTGGGGAGGAGCTACCTTTGACACTTGTCTAAGATTCCTGAACGAAGACCCGTGGGAAAGACTTCGGTTAATCAAGTCAAAGCTTAAGAATACAAAGCTGCAAATGCTCCTTAGAGGGCAGAATATACTGGGATACAAGAACTATGCAGATGATGTGGTTGAAGAATTTGTAAGACTTTCAGTCAAGAACGGCATTGAAATAATAAGAATATTTGATGCCCTGAATGATCTGAGAAATATTGAAACAGCGGTTAAAGCAGCAAAAAAGTACGGCGCCCATGCTCAGGGCACAGTTGTATATACTACAAGCCCGGTGCATAATATAGACTTGTATGTGGAGCTTGCAAAAAAAGTCCAGGATATGGGTTGCGATTCCCTTTGTATAAAGGATATGTCCGGAATACTTGCTCCTTATTATGGATATGAGCTTATTAAAGCGTTGAAAAAGAACATAAGCATTCCGATACAGCTTCACACGCACTTTACCAGCGGAATGACAGATATGACCTATTTAAAGGCTATAGAGGCAGGGGTGGATATAATTGATACAGCCATATCCCCATTTGGCCTTGGAACCTCACAGCCTCCGACGGAGCCAATGGTGGCAACACTGAAGGGTACGGAATACGATACCGGACTGGATTTGGACTTATTGTGCGAAATTGCGGAGTACTTCAGAGGGATCAAGGATAAGTATATAGCCAGCGGGGTACTGGACCCCAATGTATTCAATATTGACACCAATGTATTGTCATACCAGATACCGGGAGGAATGCTGTCCAACCTGATGTCCCAGCTGAAGCAGACAAATAACATGGATAAATATAATGATGTGCTTAAAGAGGTACCAAAGGTGAGAGAGGATCTGGGCTATCCCCCTCTTGTAACGCCTTCCAGTCAGTTTGTAGGCACACAGGCGGTTTTTAATGTTATTTCAGGCAGCAGATACAAAATGATACCAAATGAGATAAAGGATTATGTCAGCGGCAGATATGGAAGGCCGAGCGTCCCGATTTCCGAGGAAATAAAAAAGAAAATCATAGGTGACGAGGAAGTAATAACCTGCAGGCCTGCGGATTTAATCGAGCCGCAGCTGGAGTCTCTGAAGCTGGAAATGAATGAGTATTACGAGCAGGAGGAAGATGTTTTGAGCTATGCGGTTTTCCCGCAGGTAGCCATGAAATTCTTCAAAGACAGACAGGCAAAGAAATACGGGATAGACAGCAGTCTTGCAGATAAAGGAAATAAGACCTATCCGATTTAAGCAGCACATGAGGGTGAGGCACGGGAACGTTTCTCACCTTCAGCAATTTTTATGCACATATACATAATTGTTTCTATTGGAATAGAATTTTATGACCTTTACATTTGAATTGTCAGGTATTCTATTGCCGCATTTCAGGCATATATAGCTGCTTTTAACCAATTTGTCATAGTACACTTCCACCTTGGCATTGCTGTATTTCTGCCAGCTTTTCCATCCTGTTTTGCAAAGCTCCTTGCGGTTATAAAAGTCAGCATATACCCATTTCAGTAACCTGTGAAAATGAAAAGGGAACTTTGTATAGGCTATAAAATCCCTTGGCAAGCCGAGGGAAATTGCATAGTTTTCAAAGGTTTTCTCTATAAGTGATTGGAGAGGCTCTTCTATTTTGGAGTTTGTGAAGGTATAGCCTGACCGGACAAGAAATCTTCTTGTGTCTTCAAACATATAGCCCTGACATACATATATTCTCTCTCCCTTTTTTACCGAGAGCTTTTCAAAAGCATTCTTTACGGCATTTGTTGTATAATATATGTATGACTTGTTCTTAAAATTGGTTTCGTTGAACAATTGAACAGGGAGTATTTCATAATAATACTCTCCTGTTTCCTTTCGCAAGATGCCGATGCAGGTGCCGCCTACCAGGCTGCCGCTTCCAGCATCATCTATCTGTATCATTTTATCACCTGCACAGTACAAAGTGGCTTTAGTATATGTAAAAGAATAAACTATTAAACATGAAGTGGGAGGGTACAAATGCTGAACATACTGATATCCAACGACGACGGAATATATTCACAGGGGTTATATGAACTGGCAAAAAGAATCTCAGTATTGGGCAAGGTCACTGTGGTTGCCCCGGATAAGGAGCAAAGCGCCATCGGGCATGCTATTACTATGCACCAGCCGCTGAGATGCAGGAAAATAAAGCTGCATGATCTGGATATTGATGCATGGTGGGTAAACGGAACGCCTGCGGATTGTGTCAAGCTGGGTGTTGAGACAATCCTGTCAGTAAAACCCGACCTGATAATTTCAGGTATAAATGACGGTGAAAACCTTGGTACCGACATAATATACTCTGGAACGGTATCAGCAGCCATTGAAGGTTCAATGTTCAACATACCTTCAATAGCTTTATCCTATGCAAGGCACTGCGGAGCCGACTTTTCTGCTCCTGCGGAAATTGCTGTTCAAGTTATACAACAAGTTCTGGATCACAAGGAGAAGGACAATATGCTGTTAAACATAAATATTCCGGAAACTGAAGGTATTGAATTCTTGAAGGGCGTAAAGGTAACCAGGCTTGGAGTGAAAAAGTACAGGAATAATTTTGAGGAAAGGAAGGATCCCCGCGGAAACAGCTATTACTGGCTGGCCGGAGAACTTATACAGGACGAAATCGGTGAGGATACGGATATATATGCAGTAAGAAACGGGTACGTGTCAATAACGCCAATACATATTGACCTTTCAGGCTATGAAGATATAAAGAAAATTAGAGACTGGAATATTTCACTGAATATGAACCTGACAATATAATGAAATTTATTTGGCATTATTTATTGCAATTGAGAATATTATAATATATACTAAAAAATGAAGGGAAAATTGCAGAATTCCCATTGCGAATTGAATAAATGAAATAAAAGCTGCATTATCTAAAGAATTTTTGGAGGTCAGAAAAATGAAAATGGAGGATATCAAAGCGGGAGAAATAGTTAATGAAAAAATAGTAACCAATCCTGCCTGGTGTAAAGGCTGCGGCATCTGTGTCGCCTTTTGTCCGGTAAAAGCATTGGCGCTAAAGAATGGCAAGGTTGCAATGGTCGATGTTGATAAGTGTACACAGTGCGGAATGTGTGAGCTTAGATGTCCCGACTATGCAATATATCTGAGGAGGAAGAAAAATGAAAAGCAAGGTTAGATTGATGCAGGGAAATGAAGCATGTGTAGAAGGTGCAATTACTGCCGGAATGCGGTTCTATGCCGGTTATCCCATTACACCTTCAACTGAAATTGCTGAATTATCCGCAGAAAAGCTTCCTATGGTTGGCGGAAAATTTATGCAGATGGAAGACGAAATAGGAGGAATGGCCGCCATAATAGGTGCTTCACTTACTGGTGCCAAAAGCATGACGGCTACAAGCGGCCCGGGCTTTTCTCTTAAGCAGGAAAACATAGGCTATGCCTCGATAGCTGAAGTACCTTGTGTAATAGTAAATGTCCAGAGGGGGGGCCCCAGTACGGGCATGCCTACCTCACCGGCTCAGGGCGAAATCATGCAGGCCCGTTGGGGTACTCATGGGGATCATCCTGTTATTGCCCTTACTCCTTCATCAGTAAGAGAAACTTTTGACCTTACAATAAAGGCATTTAATTATGCAGAAAAATACAGGACGCCGGTTATACTTCTTATGGATGAAGTAATCGGCCATATGCGGGAAAAGGTTCAATTACCCGATATATCAGAAATAGAAATTATAGATAGAAAGAGACCGGACTGCAGCAGTGAGGAATACCTGCCATATAAAGCGGATAACGACCTGGTGCCGCCAATGGCAGACTTCGGTACAGGCTACAGATATCATGTAACCGGATTGGTGCATGATGAAACAGGTTTTCCCAGCAACAGCACTGCAGAAGCAGACAAGCTCATAAGAAGGCTTTCAAACAAAATAGAAATGCATAGGGATGAAATCGAGTCATGGGAAGAAGAAAACACTGAAGATGCGGAAGTACTCATATTATCCTACGGCTGTGTAGCCAGGTCATCAAAATCAGCGATGAATACTCTGCGGGGCAAAGGCATAAAAGTAGGCACTTTCAGGCCAATCAGCATCTGGCCTTTCCCTGAAAGGCGGTTGAGAGAATTGGCAGCCAGGGTTAAAACCATTGTAGTACCTGAAATGAATTTAGGGCAGCTGGTCCTGGAAGTTGAAAGAATTTGCGGCTGTAATGCAAAAATTGAAAAATTGAACAAGGTCAGCTGCGAGATTATTTATCCCGAGGAAATAGTCAGTAAGATAGAGGAGGTACTCTAATATGCCCAGTGTATTAGTTGAGAATTACTTTAGAACTGAAAAGCTTCCGCAGATATGGTGCCCGGGCTGCGGTCATGGGATAATAACAAGAGCAATAGCTTCCGCAATAGAGAAATCAGGAATTGATAAAGACAAAATTTGTGTTGTATCAGGTATAGGCTGTTCATCAAGAGCACCGGGATATCTTGACTTCAACACACTACATACCACTCATGGACGGGCTCTGGCTTTTGCGACAGGCATAAAAATGGCAAAACCGGATATCAAGGTTATTGTGATAATGGGAGACGGAGATGCGACAGCTATCGGAGGCAATCATCTTATTCACGCATGCAGAAGGAATATAGGAATAACGGCTATAGTGTACAACAACAGCATATACGGTATGACAGGAGGCCAATATTCGCCTACCACACCGAAATATGATAAAGGTACTACAGCTCCTTACGGAAATATTGATAAATCCTTTGATATATGCAAACTTGCCGCCTCAGCGGGAGCCACCTATGTAGGAAGAGCTACGGCTTACCATGCAAATTTGGTCGCATCCTTGGTTCAGAATGCATTAAACAACGAGGGATTTTCCCTGATAGAAGCTATAAGCATGTGTCCGACCTACTACGGCAGAAAGAATAAAAAGGGCAGTGCAGTAAGTATGATGGAATGGCAGAAGAACAATGCAGTTAACATATCAGCAGCGGCAAAGATGTCTCCTGAAGCACTGGAAGGTAAATTCCTCATTGGTGAATTAAAGAACAGTCCGGAACCGGAATACACTAATGAGTATCAAAAGATAATTGATAGATTGAAAAAGGAGAGTCAGTGATGGAAAGGTATGAAATCAGGCTTAGCGGCTCAGGAGGACAAGGATTGCTTTTGGGGGGAATAATACTGGCGGAAGGTGCCATAAATGACGGTAAGAATTCGGTACAGACACAGTCCTATGGTCCGGAGGCAAGGGGCGGAGCCAGCAAATCAGAGGTTATAATATCAAGTGAAGAGATAGATTTTCCAAAAGTAAGAAGCTGTGATATACTGTTGTCTTTGACTCAAAAAGCCTATGACCAATACAATACGGGTCTGAAGGAAGACGGGATACTTATAGTAGACAGCTCTGTAAATGTTGTACAGGCAGGAAATATTAAGCTATACAGTGTTCCTATACTTGATACAGCCGTTAAAGATCTGGGCAAACCAATGGTGACTAATATTGTTGCCCTTGGAGCATTGGTCGAGATAACAAAGGTTATATCAAAGGAGTCTTTGGAAAAGGCGGTTCTTGACAGGGTTCCAAAAGGTACGGAGGAGCTCAACAGGAAAGCACTTGCGAAAGGATATGAAATAGCAAAAACACTAATGTAAATGGAGATAGGCAGTATGAGTGAAAATATCAACTTGATGAAAGTTCTGCAGAGAAGATTTCAAAAGCTGAGTAAAGGACAGAAGATAATTGCACAATACATAATGAAAAACTATGATAAGGCTGCATTTATGACTGCAGCAAAATTAGGGGAAGTGGTAGGAGTAAGTGAATCAACGGTTGTAAGGTTTGCGATTACAATCGGATATGAAGGATATCCCCAATTGCAGAAACAACTGCAGGAAATGGTAAGAACCAAACTTACAACAGTTCAAAGAATTGAAATGAGTACAGATTATTCCAATCAGGCAAATGTGTTAAAGACTATCCTAAAGTCTGATATGGAAAACATAAGGGGAACAATGGAAGAAATAGACGGCTCGGCCTTTGAACAAGCAGTAAATGCTATAATTGAAGCAAAAAGCATTTACATAATAGGCTTAAGGAGTTCCAATACACTTTCAGAGTTTCTGGGTTTCTATCTCAATTTTTTAAGGGATAATATTCATGTTGTGACATATACTATCGGAGATATTTTTGAACAGCTTTTCAGAATCGGCAAGGATGATCTGGTAATTGGAATTACATTTCCAAGATATTCTGCAAGAACATTAAAGGCCTTTGAATATGCAAAATCCAGAGGAGCAAAAACAATAGCAATAACAGACAGCTTACTTTCGCCTCTATGTACTAATGCAGATTATACGCTTATTGCAAAAAGCAATATGGAGTCCTTTGTGGACTCAATAGTTGCTCCTATGAGTGTGCTGAATGCATTGATTGTAGCGGTAGGAATCAAGGAGAAGCAAAATATATCCGATTCCTTTGCAAGGCTGGAGGATATATGGAACAAATACAATATTTTTTCGGCAGATAAGGATGAGTAATAAAAATCCTGCTTTGTACAAAGCAGGATTTTTTTCATGTTTTTATGATATAATAACTAATGTAATTTAAGGGGGAATTTGATGACCAGGCTTTATCTTGTAAGGCATGGAGAAACTGAATGGAATAAAAATGGCAAGGTTCAGGGAAGAACAGACACAGAACTCAGCCCTGAAGGAGTAATGCAAGCGGAACTGTTAGCAAGGAGGCTTGCAGGAGAAGATATAAACGTAATATACTCCAGCAGTCTGAGAAGAGCTTTGAAAACGGCTGAGATTATTGCAGAGTATAAGCAATGTGAGATTATTAAATCCGATAAGTATCACGAGATATGCTTCGGCCCCTGGGAGGGTATGACAATAAATGAAATCAAGGAAAAGTACAGTGAACATTACAGGGCCTACAGAGAGGATCCGGTTAATTTTAAACTGCCCGGGGCAGAAACCCTTATTGATCTTACAGAGCGTACATATGGTGCGGTTATGGATATAGTCAGCCGTCATACAGGCAGCAATATACTGCTGGTATCCCATGGTACGGCTATTAAAGCAGTAATAATCAGAATACTGGGATTAGATATTATTGACTTTAAGAGATTCATGATAGACAACGCATCAGTTTCAATACTGGAATTTCCTGAGGATGACACAGAAAAGCCTGTATTAATATGTCTGAATGACACCAGTCATTTAGAGGAAGAAAATATGTAGCAGGATTGTATAGTTAATTAAATAGTTGAAAGGATGTTTTTCTTGAAATATGATGTAATAGTTGTCGGGGGAGGCCCCGCAGGAATGATTGCTGCCGGTACAGCCGCCTCTAGAGGGAAAAGTACCATGCTGGCAGAAAAGAATGAAAAGCTTGGCAAAAAGCTGTTTATCACGGGCAAAGGAAGATGTAATGTTACAAATACCGCTGATTTTGATGAATTTATGAAGAATATTCCGAAGAATTCAAAATTCTTTTTCAGCTCCTTCAGCAGCTTTTCAAACGATGACCTTATTTTACTTTTGGAATCCCTGGGACTTAAAACAAAGGTGGAGAGAGGCGGGAGGGTTTTCCCCGAATCCGACAAGTCCGGTGATGTAATAAAAGCCTTGGAAAGATATCTGAATAAGAATAAAGTTGATGTAAAGCTTAACAGTAAGCTTCTGGACATAAGACAGAAAGATGGTGCTGTAACAGGGGCTTTATTTGACAATGGCCAGGTAGTGGAATGCAGCTCAATAATCATTTGCACAGGCGGACTATCATATCCATTGACAGGGTCAACGGGAGACGGATATAGAATTGCAGGAAAAGCAGGACACAGCATAGTAGAGCCCAGGCCGTCATTGGTGCCTCTGGTGTCAAATGATGCATTTATTAAGGAATTGCAGGGACTGTCCTTGAAAAATGTTGCAATTAAAGCATACGCAGAGGGGAAGCTTTTGTATGAGGACTTCGGAGAAATGCTTTTTACCCACTATGGATTATCAGGCCCTGTTATTTTGTCTGCCAGTTTTTTTATTTCAGATTATCTCAGAAGAAAGAAAGAAATAATAATAAGTATTGACCTGAAACCGGCTCTTTCCGAAGAAGAGCTTGATAAAAGAATAATCCGCGATTTTGAAAAGAATATAAATAAACAGTTCAAGAATTCACTGGATCAATTACTGCCTCAAAAACTCATACCGGTTGTAATATCCCGATCGGGAATAGACGAATCAAAAGAGGTTCACCAGATAACCAAACAGGAAAGGAAGGACATGGTAAAGCTGCTTAAGGGATTTACAGTCACTGTATCAGATACAAGGCCTATTGAAGAAGCCATAGTTACTTCAGGAGGTATCAATCTGAAGGAGATTAACCCCAGGACAATGGAGTCAAAGCTTGTTAAGGGATTGTACTTTGCAGGTGAAATAATTGATCTGGATGCTTTTACCGGAGGTTTCAATCTGCAGATTGCATTTTCCACCGGTTATGCGGCAGGTTTTTACGCATAGCTGAATAAACACCTCCCTAAAGAGGAATTATCTAAATAAATACACATGAGGGAGGATAAAGAAAGTGAATAGCAGTTTCCAAAGCTGGTGGGGCAGAGTTGACGGTTTAATCAGAAAAGCTCTTCTTCTATTATTTGCAGCTCTCATAATTTCACAGGCATTGCTGTTAAACCAGGCAATAAGAACCTTTATAAGCAGGATAGACAAGCTGGAAGGTAAGTCCATAGCCGATAGCCAGCTTTTTATAAAAAGGGGAGAGATTGAGATAACAATAGAGAATTATTCAACACTGAAGCCGCTGGTTTTTTATATAAACGGAAAAAGCATTGATGCTCCGAATGGAAGATCCATAAGGCTGCAAGTGAAGGATAGTGATATTATTGAGGTAGGAGGAGGCCCCTTGAATGATACGGCGGTTCTTAAGGTTACGGCTGTATCCGACAGCATAACGGTGCCCGAACCGGGAAAGCTTGTATATGTGAAAGACAATCTTGTGATGATTGACAGGATAAGGATAAAATAGGAGCCTATCTGTGACCAATAATCTTTTATTTTGAAATCCTTTCTGGTAAAATTGTATATGTCAAAACAATAGGGGGGTTATCCATGAGCGGTTATAAAGTAATAGCCATAGACGGACCTGCCGGAGCAGGAAAGAGTACCATAGCAAAAAGGCTTGCAGATACCATAGGCTATACTTACATAGACTCAGGGGCAATGTACAGGGCAATAACGCTGAAGGCGCTGAGAGAAAATATTCCGATGAAAAAGAAAGACATGTTGATCAGCATGGCTGAACAAACGGATATAGATTTTCATGAAAACAGCATATATCTTGACGGCAGAGCTGTCAATACAGAAATAAGAGAAGAGGATGTAAACAGAAATGTATCTTATATTGCAGCAATACCTGAGATAAGGAAGCTTTTGGTTGATATTCAAAGGAAGATATCCATGAATAAAAATGTGGTAATGGATGGACGTGATGTAGGTACAGTCATTTTTCCCAATGCCGATTTAAAATTTTATATTACAGCTTCTGTTGAGGAAAGAGCGGAGAGAAGATATAAAGAGTTGAAGCAGAAAGGCTATGAGGCTGAGATTAAGGATATCAGATCACAAATCGAAAAAAGGGATTATATTGATTCTACAAGAAGTGACTCTCCTCTGAAAGCAGCCTCTGATGCCATAATAATCGATACGACAGGCAAAAGTATAGATGAAGTATTGAATGAAGTAGTTTCATATATTTAATCAAAGGGGGAGGGGCTGATGTTTTATAGGTTTGCCAGGGCATTATTGATACCTGTATTTTTATTATTTTATAATTACAGAATAACAGGCCGGGAAAATATTCCAAAGGACGGCTCATATATCGTCTGTGCAAACCATGTAAGTGCAATAGATCCGATATTTGTGGGAATCGCAATACCAAAAAGGATGTACTTCATGGCAAAGGTTGAATTATTCAGAAATAGACTGCTGAGGGCATTGATGAACAGCCTGGGCGCATTTCCGATAAAAAGAGGGGAAGTGGATATTAAGAGTATAAAAACTTCTCTTAAGCTTTTAAACAGCGGAAAAATCCTTGCTCTTTTTCCGGAGGGAACAAGGAAAAAAAGTGAAGAAATTGATGCTGAGCCCGGTATTGCAATGTTAGCAATAAAGTCAAAAGTTCCGATTGTACCGGTGGCAATTATCAGCAGTTATAAGTTTTTTAAGAGGACAGATGTAGTTATAGGAGAACCGATTGAGCTTGCTGAATTCTATGATAAGAAGCTTTTGAATGATGAGTATATTAAAATAAGTATCGATATTATGAAAAAGATTTATGAGCTTAAGAGGGATGATAAAAATGAAGATAATTATTGATAAATATGCAGGATTCTGTTTCGGTGTAAAAAGAGCTGTAGATAAAGCCTTTGGAGAAGCGGATAATAAGAAGGACAGAAAGATTTTTACTTTTGGCCCCCTTATTCATAATGATCAGGTAACAGGCAAGCTTGAGGAACTTGGTATAAAATCTGTGGACAGCCTAGATGAGATAGACTGTGAAGGTGCCGAACTTATTATTCGTTCACACGGAATAGGCGAGGAAAAGTACAGGCAAATTGAAGAAAAGGGATTTGGATATATTGACTGCACATGTCCTTATGTATCGGCAATACATAAAAAGGTACAGGAATATCATAAGAAAGGCTATAAAATATTTATCGCAGGAGATAAAGCTCACCCCGAAGTAATAGGTATAAATGGATGGTGTGACAATTCGGCACATGTAATTGAGGATGAAAAAACAGTAGACAAACTTCCTATATATGATAAAATATGTTTAGTTGCACAAACTACTATTACAAAAAAAATTTGGGACAGCGTAGTGGATGCTATTAATAAAAAATATAAAAATGCAATTATATTTAATACCATATGCAGCGCAACTGAAAAAAGGCAGGAATCGGCTGAACAGCTTTCAAAAAAAGTTGATTGTATGATTGTAATTGGAAGCAGAAAAAGTTCTAATACAAATAAGCTTTATCAGATATGCAAGGAGAATTGCGATAATGCTTATCATATTGAGAAAGCGGAGGATTTGCCGGCAGGAATGCTGAAGAGATTTGAGACAGTTGGTATTACGGCGGGTGCATCCACACCTGATTGGTTAATTAAGGAGGTTATCGTAAAAATGCAGGACAACGGCAATATTATGGGGGATCCGGTAGAAATAGCGGAGAATCAGGAAAACATAGTGGATGATAGGGAAGAAATGGAGAAACAGGAAGATACGGCAGAAGACCAGGGAAACATGATGGAAGAATATGAAAAGACCATGAGATCAGTCTACCCCGGGGACACTGTAAAAGGAACCGTAATCATGGTTACTGATGATGAGGTCATGGTTAATATTGGATATAAATCCGACGGGATAATAAAAAAGGAAGACTATACCTGGGAGACTGATGTTAACCTGAAGGATATAATAAAAACCGGAGACGAATTGGAAGTAATGGTAGTAAGCATAAATGACGGTGAAGGTAATGTCGTGCTTTCCAAGAAACTTCTGGATGCCGAAAAGAACTTTAATAAAATTGAAGCGGCATTTAATGAAAAAACTCCTGTTGAAGGTTATGTTAAGGAAATAGTTAAGGGCGGAGGGATAGTCGAAATTATGGGCGTTAAGGCATTTATGCCTGCATCCCAGTTCGATGTACGGTATTCCGAGGACCTTAGCGGCTTCGTTAATAAAAAAGTTGATGTTGAAGTTATTGAATTTGATCCGGATAAAAGAAAAGTTGTTGTATCCAGAAAATCGCTTCTGAAAAAGCAGAATGAAATTAAAGAAAAAGCGTTATGGGAAAACATCGAAGTAGGACAGAAATTAACTGCTGAGGTTAAGCGACTTGCTGATTTTGGTGCTTTTGCAGATCTTGGCGGTGTAGACGGACTCATTCATATATCTGAACTTTCATGGTCAAGAGTTAAACATCCTTCTGAGATTGTAAAACCCGGCGACAAAGTTGAAGTAATAGTATTATCTGTTGATAAGGAAAAGAAAAAGATTTCCCTCGGGCTTAAGCAGACTCTTCCGGAGCCGTGGTCTGTTGTGGGAGAAAAGTATAAGCCGGGAGATACAGTTGATGTTAAGGTATTGAGATTTTCGAACTTTGGAGCCTTTGTAGAGCTTGAACCGGGTATAGACGGTCTTGTTCATATTTCACAGATATCTGACAAGAGAATTGCAAAGCCTTCAGATGCACTGAAAATAGGAGAAACCGTCAAAGCAAAAATAATTGATATAAAGCCTGAAGAAAAGAAGATAAGCTTGAGTATAAAAGAACTCATTGAAGTAAATGGCGAAGGGGCTAAAGAAGAAGCTGAAAAGCCAGTTGTTGAGGAAGCCAAAGAAGAAGCTGAAAAGCCAGCCGCTGAGGAAGTTAAGGAAGAAACAGCAGAGCCAATTGCTGAGCAAGCTAAAGAAGAAGCCGAAAAGGCAATTACTGAGGAAGCTGAAAAGCCAATTGCTGAGGCAGCTGAAGAAACCATTGAAGAAACCATTGAAGAAACAACTAAAGAATAAACAAAGAACCACAAGCAGCACACTTCATTGTGAAATTCACAAGAAGTGTGCTTTTTTAATTTGTTTTAGCATTTATGTATAAATATTTTTTTATTGTCAACACTAATATCGACCTCACAAAATACATTGAGACCCCCTTTACATTATATTATCGTGATATAATACATATCACGACTTTTTTTTATGTTTTTCATATGATAGAATAGTGATAATCCAATCTATTATTAATCTGTTAGGAGTTTGCTTATGTTAGATAACTATGAAGGATTTAAAGAAAAGATATTAAGGCTTACGGGGATAGATTTGTCAAGCTACAAGGAGCGGCAGATGCGAAGAAGGATAGACTCGCTTATCCGCAGGAACAACTATGATGACTACGATATGTATTACAAAGCATTGACGCAGGATTCAGATCTATATAATGAATTCATCAATTATCTGACAATTAATGTATCAGAGTTTTACAGGAATCCCGAGCAGTGGAAGGTCCTGGAGAATGAAATAATGCCTGAAATAATGAAATTTAATAAAAAGCCTAAAATATGGAGCGCTGCATGTTCTACAGGAGAAGAACCTTACTCTCTTGCAATGATGATGAGCAGATTCGTTGATCTGAGCAGCCTCAAGATACTTGCAACGGATATAGACGACGCTGCGGTGAATAAGGCAAAAAAGGGGATATATTCTTCAAAGAGCCTTGAGAACCTGCCAAGGAATTTTGTTGATAATTTTTTTGTAAAATCGGGGGATTATTACAAGATAAGTGAAAAGATAACCAACTGTATAGAATTCAGGCATCATAACCTGCTGGTGGACAAATACCCTGAAAACTGTGATCTGATTGTATGCAGGAATGTAATGATTTATTTTACGGAAGAAGCTAAAACAATAATGTACCATAATTTCAGGAATTCCCTAAGCAGCAATGGAGTGTTGTTTGTCGGCAGCACGGAGCAGATAATACTTCCGCACAGATATAAACTGGAGTCAGTGAAAACTTTCTTCTATAAAAGAAGCGGACAAGTATAGGAAGTGTAATGGTGGGCCTTCAGGGACTCGAACCCCGGACCAACCGGTTATGAGCCGGTTGCTCTAACCAACTGAGCTAAAGGCCCAAACAGCAACAAATATAATAATATACTAACGAAATAAATTTGTCAATTGACAAGTTTGTTTTTTTTCTTTTGATATATATCATAGCACTCCAAAATATAATATATTAACCGGAATTATAGGTACATATTGTGATTGGAGTGGATATAATGCTGTCACGGACGGAAATCAAATGTGCATCGGATATAAATCAAAAAGAAATGAGAACCCTGGCAGATGTATTAAACAATTATGATTTTCGGGTAGAATCGATAGACAGAGTCAGAAGTGCATATAAGGTTGGTACGGATAAAGGTTTTTTTTGTTTGAAACGTGTAAGCAATGGTTATGAAAAAGCTAAGAAGAGCTATAATATTATGCTGCATTTGAAAGAAAACGGCTGTGACTATATTGCAGAATACTACTGTACAAAAGAAGGAAAACCGATAATAAAACGTAGGGACACGGCTTTTTATCTTACTTATTGGATTGAAGGATGCGAAGCAAGTTTTTCAATACCGGAGGAAATAGAAAGGTATTCTGAGCTTCTGGCGGATTTTCACAACAGAGCAAAGGGATTCAAGACTCCTAAGCATGTTAAGGTCAAGTCTCATATTAAGAAGTGGCGTCGGACCTTTGCAAAGTGCCGGGATGAACTGGCGGGATACAGGGAACATATTGACAAGCTTAAGCTGAAAGCAGAGTTCGATTACATATATAAGAGCAATATTGACTATTTTATTAGGGAAGCAGAGCTTGCAATCAGAATACTCGATCACAGCAGGTACGATGAACTTTGTGAGTATTATATAAATGAAGGCAGTATATGTCACGACAGCTTCTATTATCAGAACATAATTGTTGACAAAAATAATAAACTGTTTGTCGTTGACCTGGAGTCATGTCAATATGATATTCCAATGAGCGATTTAGGTAAAATGATAAGAAGGATACTCTCAAAGAAAAGGTTCAAATGGGATTTTGACTTGTGCAGAAGGCTTATTGAGAGCTATTGCAAGCTACGGCCTATGTCAAAGGAAGAATATGAAATGTTACTGGCAATATTGGTTTTTCCTCACAAATTCTGGAAGCTGGGCAGAAAGCGGTATATAGGAAATAAAAAGTGGAACGAAAAGAAGTATATGAAAAAGCTTAAAAGACAATTAAGGAGCAGAGACTATAAAAGGGAGTTCATTTATTGCTATATCAATTTCTATGGGCTGGATTTGGATTATGACCCGGATATTATTGAGTTGTAGTCTTAAATTTAATGGTCGGGGCGACAGGATTTGAACCTGCGACCTCTTGGTCCCGAACCAAGCGCGCTACCAAGCTGCGCTACGCCCCGCAAACTGACAATATAAATGATATAACGAAATGAATTTATTGTCAATAGAATTTGGTTCCATTGTTTCAATAAAAAGACCTTGCAGGTTAATTTATTTAAGGTCTTTTTGTTTTTCAAAAGGTAATGGTGAATAGATGTAGAATATAGTCAATATATGTGTATATATTCAGTAATTACGGAGGTGCAATATGAGGCTTACTTTTTGCGGTGCGGCAGGTACTGTAACGGGATCCTGCCATCTTATCGAGACAGGAAATAAAAAGATACTTCTGGACACTGGTATGTTTCAAGGCGGAAGTGAAGCTGACGAAATGAATTTTGAACAATTCAGGTTCAATCCTTCAGAAATTGATATCCTTATACTATCCCATGCTCATATCGACCACAGCGGAAGGATACCGCAGCTTGTCAAACGGGGCTTCAAGGGCAAGATCATTTCCACAGCCCCGACTTTTGAGCTTTGCAAAATTATGCTTCCTGACAGTGCATTCATACAGGAATCAGAAACAGAATGGAAGAACAGGAAGAGAAAAAGAGCAGGAAAAGAAGTTATAGAACCCTTGTATACCGTCACGGATGCGGAAGCTTCATTAAAGCTTTTTCAGCCTGCAGAGTACAATAAGATCATAGGTATAGACTCAAATATCTCTATCAGGATCAAAGATGCAGGACATATACTCGGTTCGGGAATCATTGAAATGTGGATCAGGGAAAACAACGAGGAGATAAAACTGCTATACTCAGGAGATATAGGAAAAAAAGATACGCCGATTTTGAATGATCCTTCAATAATTGAAGAAGCCGACTATTTGATAATGGAATCCACATATGGGGATAGGCTGCACAGGGAGGCCAAAAACAGTACGCTGGCACTGCTTGATATTATCACTGATACGATAGAGAGGAACGGCAATGTGGTAATACCTTCCTTTGCAGTCGAAAGGACACAGGAAATACTTTATATACTGAACATGCTGAAGGAATGCGAGTCTTCAACAATATGCAATATCCCGGTATATGTGGACAGCCCTCTTGCAATTAATGCAACAGGTATATTTCAGAGCTTCCTGCCTTATATGGATGAGGACACACAAAAATTGATAAATAAGGGAGATAATCCTTTTGAATTTCCTAACCTCATATTCACACACACGGCTGAAGAATCAAAGGCTATCAATACTAAAGAGGGAAGCAGCATAATAATATCCGCCAGCGGTATGTGTGAAGCAGGCAGGATCAAGCATCATCTCAAGCACAACCTGTGGCGTAAAGAGTCAAGTGTGGTATTTGTGGGTTATCAGGCTAAGAATACGCTGGGCAGAAGAATAAAGGACGGAGAAAAGCTTGTAAAGATATTCGGCGAAGAAATAAGTGTAAACTGTAACATTTACTCTATTGAAAGATTTTCAAGTCATGCGGACCAGAGAGGGCTTATAGATTGGGTAGGGGCTTTCATGAGAAAACCCAAAAAAGTATTTCTGGTACATGGAGAAGAAGAATCGTCGAAGGTGCTTTCCAAGCTTATGGAATCAGAGCTGGGGATTCCCGTTGAAGTGGCAAAGCTTGGGGAGACTGTAGAGCTTTCTGAAGCAGCTGCCAGGGAAATAACAGCCGAAAGCAAGAGTATGGATAAATATGATCTCATAAGCTATTTGAGGTCACTGAAGGCTAATTCGGGTGATACTTTAGACAGCCTTGAATACATTATATCTGAGGGCAGCAATGTTAAGAATGATTCATTGCTGTATCACCTGAAAAAACTTGAAGAAAGCATAGCAGAACTGAAAAAGGAAATAAGCTGAAGATATATGCATATTATTCTCTTACCCTCACAATATATATCCAGGAGGGAATAATATGCCGAGTACATTTAAGAATGAAGAACTTGTTAAGGTACAGGGTAAAATATACCCTGTGGTTGGCGGCAGATTGAGACTAGCCCATGATGAGAACAAGAATTTATCCATAGAAACCAGCGTAGTGCAGTATAACGAGGAATCAACAGTGGTCCAGGCTTCTGTAAAGACCGAAAAAGGGACCTTTAACGGATTGGGGAATGCCTCAGTAAAGAGGGATAAGGTGCTTTCCAATGCAATTCTTGAGCTTGCAGAGACAAGGGCAATTGCCAGGGCACTGCGATTTGCCGGCTATGGAGTTGAATATACAGGATTTGAGGAGGTGGGTGAGGGAAAAAATATTAGTGAAGAGAAACAGATCCTGCAGGCTGAGGAACAGAAAAATTCTGAAGCTGCTACAAAAACGCAGATCAACACTATATTTGCGATAGCAAAAAATCTTAATATATCAAATGATGAGCTGAGAGATCTTATACAGGATAAGACGGGAAAGAGCTTCAGCAAAGATCTTTCAAAAAATGATGCAAGCAAGATAATCAGGATGCTTAAGGAACGGGATGTTACTGAAAATCAAGGGACAAAGCTTATGTAATAATCATTTGTGAAAAAAATACACTATAGCTATATAGTGTATTTTTTATTAAAAGGATTTTTTTTAGAAGGATAAAATGAATTTGTGTAGAATCATAAGACATACGTTAGAATAAAGCAACTATTCTGATGATATAATTTTGCTGACTATATACATGTCATTTTTCTAAATATTTTAAATATATTTATACAGTAATATACATATTTGTATTCTAACGAGGCATTTCTTTACTCGCGTTGAGACGCGCAGAGGTAAGGAAGCTTTTCTGCAATCGAAAAATTTCCTGCTGAAGCGTTATATAGAAAGGAGGATATTGTTTTTAATTTATTTTCAGTAAGTTGGAGGAGGAATATTATGAAAAAGAAAGTACTGGCATTACTAATGGTATGTTTGATGGCTGTTACAGCCGGGCTTGCAGGTTGCAGCAGCCCACAGACAGCAGCACCTGCAGAATCTGCAGCTCCTGCCGGAGAAAAAATATTAGTCGGCTGGATGGGTTCTCTTACAGGTGACCAGGCAGTATGGGGACAGTGCGAACTGAACACTGTCAAGATGCTTTTTGAAGAAATCAATGCAAAAGGCGGAGTGCTTGGAAAGCAGCTGGAAGTTATCGGTTATGACACAAAAGGCGACCCGCAGGAAGCTGTAAACGTTGCAAAGAGACTTACAACTCAGGACAAAGTTTGCGCTATACTGGGCCCAAATGCCAGCGGGAATGCTATACCGATAGCCCCTGTGCTTGAAGAGGCAAAGGTTCCGGATATTGCTACAGTTGCAACAAATCCAAAGGTTACTGTACTTGACGGTAAAGTAAAGCCCTATAACTTCAGAGTATGCTTTATTGACCCCTATCAAGGTGCCGTTGCTGCAGGATATGCGGCTGATGTTCTTAAAGCCAAGACTGCTGCAGTTCTTTACGATGTAGGGGATGATTACTCACAGGGACTTACAGAGTTCTTTGAACAGTTCTTTGTAAAGAAAGGCGGAACCATTGTTGCCAAGGAAGGCTTCAAAACAGGTGACGTAGACTTCAGGCCACAGTTATCAAAAATTAAGGCTGCTAATCCTGAGGTTATATTCATGCCTTACTTCTTTAAGGAAGTGGCATTAAGCTCCAATCAAGCAAGAGAGCTTGGCATAAACGCGATACTCATGGGAGGAGACGGATGGCCGTCCGAGCAGCTTATAAGCATGGCAAAGGATGCTGTAGAAGGTTCCTTCTTCGTAAATCATTTGGATTACGATGATCCTGAAGTTCAGGATTTCAAGACCAGATACAAGGCAAAGTACGACAAAGATGTTGAGCTTAATGGTTATCTTGTACATGATGCAGTTCTCATGTTTGTAGATGCTTTGACCAAAGCGGGAGAAGCCAATGGAGAAAAGATTGCTCAGGCTCTTGAAACTACAGATATAAAGGGTATCACAGGAAGGATAAAGATAAGCAAGGATACCCATAATCCGGAAGGAAAAGATGCTGCTATACTCAAAATAGTTGATGGCAAGTATGTATTCCAGCAGAAGTTTGCTGCAGAATAGACATTAATTGACCATGTGAAATAGAGCAGAAGGAAACTCCTTCTGCTCTATAAATGTTCTTTCTGCTCAATACAGTTTATTTTCCTAAACGTGTAAAGGAGAAGAAAATAATGACACAATTTTTTCAACAGCTTATTAACGGTCTTTCCATAGGCAGTGTATATGCTTTGATGGCTGTAGGTTATTCTCTCGTATATAGTATTATGAATTTCAGTAATTTTGCCCACGGCGGCGTAATAATGTTCGGGGCATATTTCGGATTCTTTTTTCTTACATTTTTAAAGTTTCCTTTTCCTTTGGCATTCATTTCGGCTGCCATATGCTCTGCCATTTTGGCACTGATTATTGAGAGAGTGGCATATAAGCCTCTTAGAGAAAGAAGAGCTCCATTTTTGTATTTTATAATATCTGCGATGGGTGCATCCATTTTTATGGAGAATCTTGTAATAGCTATTCCGGCCATTGGACCGACCTTTAGGACCTATCCTGAGATATTTAATAAACAGCCGATAAAAATTGGCGAACTGGCAATGGGAAAGCTTGATATAGCTATGTTCCTGATATCTGCCATATGCCTGATTATATTGATTTATATCATTGATCATACAAAGATAGGAAAAGCTATTCAGGCTACTTCTTACAACTTGAAAGCCAGCGCCTTAATGGGGGTCAATACTGACTTTATATTAATTACAGTATTCCTTATGGGCGGTTTTTTAGCCGGTATAGCCGGAGTGTTGTTCGGTATGAAATATACTGTATATCCCCAAATAGGAATTATTACGAATAAATCATTTATTGCTGCGGTATTTGGAGGCCTGGGAAGCCTGCCAGGTGCGGTAATTGGTTCTGTGCTGCTGGGAATTATTGAGACCTTTACAGCAGGATACCTTTCATCTCAGTACAGGGATCTTATTGCATTTGTACTATTAATTACTGTTCTGGTAGTCAGGCCTATGGGACTCATGGGCAAGGTTACCGAGGATAAGGCATAAGGGGGTGCAGATATGGGAAATGAATATATATTGGGTATATTAACATTAGCGGGAATAAACCTTATGACAGTACTCGGTTTATCATTGCTCACAGGATTTACAGGCTTGTTCTCCTTTGGACATGCAGGTTTTATGGCAATAGGAGGCTATGCTACTGCGCTGATGACGGTAAACTTTCATTGGCCCTTCATACCGGCTCTTTTGGTAGGCGGACTTGCAGCTGCATTGGTAAGTGCAGCACTGGGTAAAGTGACCCTAAATCTTAAAGGAGACTACTTTTGTATTGCTACTTTGGGTTTCGGAGAGGCAATCAGGCTGATATTGGATAATGTGCAGACTTTCGGAGGCGCAAGAGGCTGGCCGGGAATACCCCATTATACAAGTTTCTTGAACGTACTTGGAGTTAATATAGTAGCAATAATTGTACTTGCCAATCTGATTCACTCACGACACGGACGGAACATGATTGCAGTCAGAGAGGAGGAGCTGGCTTCACAGATTGTTGGGATAGATGTATTCAAGTATAAGATGACTTCTCTCATTATCAGTGCTGCTTATGCAGGAATAGCAGGAGGGCTGATGGGGCATTATATGACATTCCTGCAGCCTAAGATGTTCAGCCTTGCAAAATCAACAGAGCTTACTATCATCGTAATATTCGGCGGATTAGGCAGCATATCCGGCAGTGTACTGGGGGCCTTGGTTCTTACCTCACTTCCGGAGATATTAAGGGCTTTTTCTTCATGGAGGCTGGTGTTCTATGGATTGGCTGTAATATTCATAATGATATCGAGGCCTGAAGGCTTGATGGGCGGCTATGAGCTAACCCCTTCAAGTATGAAAAAGCTGTTCAGAAATATCGCGTCAAAGCGAAAAAATACGCTTCAGCGTGCGGGAGGTGACAAGTAATATGGGCATACTCGAATTACAAGGCCTTACAAAGACATTTGGAGGACTTACCGCAGTCGGAGACGTGAATTTCAATGTTGAGAAAGACAGCATCACAGGACTTATCGGACCCAACGGAGCCGGCAAGACCACAATATTCAACCTTATAACAGGTGTATATAAGGTAACAAGCGGAAAAATAATATTCGACGGCAAAGATATTACTAATAAGGAGCCATACCTGATAGCAGAATCAGGGATAACCAGGACATTTCAAAACATAAGGCTGTTCAAAAAACTGACTGTTTACGAGAATGTACTTACAGCATGCCATTATAACGCCAACTATTCGCTTTTGGATTCGGTGCTGAGGTCGCCGAAGTTCAGAAAGCAAGAAAAAAAGCTGAATGAACAAGCTGCTGAGCTTATTGAAATAATGGGCCTCGAAGATAGGAAGGATCTTATTGCCAACAATTTGCCTTACGGGTTGCAAAGAAGACTTGAAATAGCACGTGCTCTTGCGCTTATGCCCAAACTGCTTCTGCTGGATGAACCGGCAGCAGGGATGAATCCTGATGAGACAGAACAGCTTATGAAGCTGATATCGGAAATAAGAAAGAAATTTAATCTGACTATATTAATAATAGAACACCACATGGATCTCGTAATGGGTATCTGCGAAAATATTATGGTGCTTAACTTCGGATGCAAGCTTGCAGAGGGTACCCCCACAGAGGTGCAGAATGACAAGTCGGTTATTGAAGCGTATTTGGGGGTGGAGGTATAGCTATGTTAATGGTTAAGGATTTACATGTATACTATGGCGGGATTCATGCATTAAAGGGGATAAACCTGGAGGTCAATGAAGGGGAAATAGTATCTATCATAGGTTCCAACGGTGCAGGAAAATCAACCCTGCTCAATGCCATATCGGGTTTCTTGAAGTACAAAGAAGGTGAGATCAGCTATAAAGGCAATAAATTAGGATTTAACCCAAGCAAAATAGTTAAAATGGGTATTTGTCAAGTGCCGGAAGGCAGACTTGTGTTTGCCAATCTTACGGTAAGGGACAATCTCATTATGGGTGCATACCTAAGAAAAGACAAAAATGAGATTAAAAAGGATCTGGAGAAGGTATATTCACTCTTTCCAAGGCTTCAGGAGAGGGAAAAGCAGGTAGCAGGAACTTTAAGCGGAGGAGAACAGCAAATGCTTGCTATGGGCAGGGGGCTCATGAGCAGTCCCGATATTATGCTTCTTGATGAACCGTCTCTTGGGCTTGCCCCATTATTAGTGCAGACTGTTTTTGACATAATATTAGATATCAGAAAGATGGGGAAAACAATCCTTCTGGTGGAACAGAATGCATACAAAGCGCTTTCAATAGCTGACAGAGCCTATGTATTGGAACAGGGAAAAATGTCGGCTTCCGGGCGGGCAAGTGACATCGCAAGTGATCCAAAGATACAGGAGGCATACCTGGGGACGAAGAAGTAATGAAAATAATGATTTCTCCAATATATTATTAAAGATCAAGCGAAGTTTTCTTTGCTTGATTTTTCTTTATACTTAATTTTAGTGTGCAATATGTCAAATTATGCTATAATATGTTATACATAACAATAATCAAAGAAAAATTATTATAAAGAGTAAAGGGGGTGCTTGAATATGATGTGGAAAGACAAATATAGTATCGGTATAGAACTTATAGATGAACAGCATAAAGAGCTTTTCAAGCGGGTTTCTGACTTTCTGCAGACAGTTGAGAGCAAGGATAGCTGGGAGGACAAACTGGAAAAAGTTAAGGAAACCATGTCTTTCATGCAGGAGTACGTAATAGTCCATTTTGACGATGAGGAAGCTTATCAGGCACAAATCGGCTACCCGGAAATTGAGAATCACAAAATAGCTCATCATAAATTTAAAGAGGGAATAAATGACTATGTAAAAATCTTTGAAAAGGAAGGCTTCAACGAAGAAAAGATACAGGAATTCGGCGGTAAGCTCATGGCCTGGCTGATAATGCATGTGGGAAAAATGGACCAGATGATAGGGGAATACGCTAAGAGCAAAGGAGGAGAAGCATAATGAAGGCAGAATATGTAAACTCCTTTTATAAGGCAACAAAGGATGTGTTTAAATTAATGGTTGGGATAGATCCTCAGAAAAAGGATCTTAGGGTCATTGAAGATATGGTAAGCAGCAAAGATGCAAGTGTTGTACTGGGAGTAACCGGAGATTTGAAGGGTACTATCCTTTTTGGATTCCCCAAAGATATGACCTTGGAAATGATCAGGATTATGTCGGGAATGGAAATGGACAGGATTGACAGCTTTGCATCCTCCGCATTAGGGGAAGTGGCTAATATTATAAGCGGCAATGCAATGACACTTTTGGCGGAAAACAACTACGCATGCGATATTGTCCCTCCGCAGATTTTTATCGGACAATACAAATCATTTACAATGGCCAGTGAAAGAGCTTTACAATTAATTCTTACAACTCCGATAGGAGAATTTGATATAAATATATCTCTGAAGGAAAGACAAGTATAGTGAGAAAAAAAGATAATAATATAGTTCCATAAGCCGGGTGCTGATTAAAGGTGCTTGGCTATTTATTTTTTGTCTGATTGCACAAATTTTATAAAAACACGTATTCTATAATAGAGAATGGACAATCATTCAATTGGGTGTGAGCATTGGCAGATTAATCCATTAAATTTAGAAGGGATGGTAATATGGAAATTCTGCCTAAAACAAAAGCCATGCAGTATTCTGACAGGCATACTGAAGAAAAAGCAGTGCATGCAGTAAATTTACCAAGAAAATGGTCGGAGTTGTCTTACTCTGGGGAATCAAGGATACCCCAAGGACTCGACCCTGCAGCAGGCTCCTGGTCTACTTACTTTTTCAGAATAAATGAAGACGGTTTGTTTACTACCTTGGATGGAAACATTGTCAGCTTTGATATCCAGCATCCCGATAACTTTAATTTTGATGCATCAGTGTTAATTGTAAAGGGTGTACTTAAGCATTTGACTCCGAAGCAGCGCATAATCGCGGAGTACTGGGGGGATGGGCCTGCAACCAAGCAGTGGACGCCGATTATCGACCGGCTGTTGGATACGTACGGTTTTTCACCTGTACGTGCAGCAAGGGTGCTGGCAGCTGTACAGGCAGGTATTAACGATGCCTTTGTGATAACATGGTATTTCAAGTATTTATGGGATGTGCCGCGTCCTAATCAGTTAGATCAAAGGTTAGTTACCGCAATATGCACTCCCAAGTTTCCGAGCTATCCTTCCGGACACTCAGTGATATCCGGAACTACAGAAGTCATACTCAGCCATTTCTTTCCTCCCGAAGCAGAAAGATTAAAAGAACTGACTGAGGAAAACAGCATATCCAGGCTTTACGGGGGAGTACATTTTATTGAGGATATAACTGAAGGTTTGAGACTGGGCCGTCAAATAGGAAGAATAATTGTAGTGGAACTGATGAAACAAAGTGATGCAAATCAAAGCGGAATTGACATTCCGATAACTGAGAGCAGGAATGCGGACCTTATGCCTCCGCCTTATGAGCAGGTTATTGCATACCCGTCAAGGGTAAATGATTGTGATTTGCCTCTTTTACCCTAAAGTCCATGATAAATTTGTATATATATGTTATAATATGAACAAAAATATAATAATACATAAGAGGAATAATGCGACTTAATTATAAGTTCGCAGTCATACTCCCAGAGCAATAGCCTTGTATACCGACTCGCACGGTATTAGATTTGGCCAGAATCAGAGCTTGATACTTGTAAAATCCTGACGCACATAAACCCTACCTCCTGTAGGTATGTGCTGGATTTACCTCACGTAAATCCCACGTATTTTACTGCGCATCTTCACTCGATTCTGTTGCCAAAGCCAATAAGTGCTCACTGTTATACAAGGCAAGTGCACTGTAGGATGACTACAAACTTCAGGTACGACGCATTCTTCATAATATGCGAATTATAGATTGAGGTAAAAAATGTCGGAAAGAAAAGCACCAGATAAAGTTAATAATGCCGAAATGGAACGGCAAAAGCAAATAGCCCTGAGAATAAGAGAGAACAATGATATTGAAAAGCTTAAGACGGGAAAGCAGAAACGCATGCATGTGATAACCTTCGGCTGCCAGCAGAACAACTCCGATTCAGAGAAGATAATGGGTATGCTTGCTGAAATGGGATATGCCAGAACCGATATAAAAGAACATGCTGATGTCATAATAATTAATACCTGCTGTGTAAGAGAGAACGCAGAATTGAAGCTGTACGGCAATATCGGTGCATTAAAAAAGCTTAAAGAGGAGAATCCGTCACTGATAATAGGTGTATGCGGCTGTATGATGCAGCAGGAGCATGCGGTTGAAATGATCAGAAAGAAATACCGGCATGTGGATATAATATTCGGCACTCACAACCTATACAAGCTTCCTGAGCTGCTTGAACGCTCAATTGATGAGAAATATACCCTGATAGATATAATGAACACCGAGGGCATGATAATAGAGGATATACCTGTGCTGCGGGAGGAAAAGTTCAAGGCATGGGTTACAATTATGTATGGGTGCAATAATTTCTGCTCTTACTGTATAGTGCCTCACGTAAGAGGGAGGGAGAGGAGCAGGAAGCCTGAGGATATCATAAAAGAAATTGAAAGCCTTGCCAAAGACGGGTGCAAAGAAGTAACACTTCTGGGTCAGAATGTGAATTCCTACGGCAAGGATTTAAATATGGGAGTGGATTTTGCCGACATCATAAGAATGGTAAATGAAATAGAGGGAATTGAGCGAATAAGGTTCATGACCTCACACCCTAAGGATATTTCCGATAAACTTATTCATACCATGAGAGACTGCAAAAAGGTATGCGAGCAGCTTCACCTGCCTTTCCAGGCAGGGAGCAACAAAATATTGAAAAGGATGAATAGGAAGTATACAAAAGAGGAATACCTTAATAAGGTATTTAAGGCAAAGCAGGAAATACCCGGATTGGCTCTCAGTACAGACGTAATAGTTGGTTTTCCCGGTGAAACCGACGAGGATTTTGAAGAGACCCTTGATGTATTGAGAAGGGTAGAATTTGATCAGGTATTTATGTTCATATATTCAAGGCGAGTCGGTACTTCTGCTGCCGAAATGGAGGATACGTCCAGCTATGAGGATAAACACAGGAATTTTGAAAAGCTGGTAAAGCTTCAGAATGGCATATCAAAAAAACTGAATGATGAATACATGGACAAAACCGTTGAAGTTCTGGCAGAGGGCAGCAGCAAGAATGACCCTTCAAAATATACCGGAAGGACAAGAACCGGCAAGGTTGTGAATTTCACAGGAACTGACGGGATAATCGGCAAGCTGGTGAATGTAAGGATAAATGAAATCCATTCATGGTTTTTGAACGGCCAAATGGTTGATGAGGTGAAACAATAATGGCGCAATTTACACCAATGATGAAGCAATATTTTGAAATAAAAAACCAGCATAAGGACAAAATACTGTTCTTCAGACTGGGCGATTTCTATGAAATGTTTTTTGAGGATGCAATAACCGCATCCAAGGAGCTGGAGATAACCCTTACGGGAAGGGATTGCGGACAGGAGGAAAGGGCACCTATGTGCGGCATTCCATACCATGCGGCAGAGAGCTATATTGCAAAGCTAATAGAAAAAAACTACAAGGTGGCAATATGTGAGCAGGTTGAGGATCCTGCACTGGCAAAAGGCATAGTCCGCAGGGAGGTAATAAAGATAATAACCCCCGGTACGGTAATAGAAAGCTCAATGCTTGATGAAAGAGTCAACAATTACCTCTTAAGCTTATATAGCGACGGCAGGCAGGCAGCATTGTCCTATACAGACCTTTCCACAGGAGAATTCTACTGCACATATGCAGATATAAGCGATGCATCGGCTGTCAGAAACGAAATAAGCAGGATTAATCCGGCTGAGATAATTTCCAACACAGATTTTCAGGATATCAAGGCAGCATACTCTGCTTGCAACATATTGGACAAGAAATATTTCGACCACGAACCATGTGAGAGAAGGCTTAAAAGGCAGTTCGGCGTATCAAGCCTTGAAGGGCTTGGAATAGACAATGAAACACTTTTAAGAAGTGCCGGAGCGTTGCTTTTATACCTTGATGACATTCAAAAGATCAGTTTGGATAATATAAACTATATTAAGAGATACAGCATAAGCAATTTCATGGTGCTGGACCAGAGCACCAGAAGGAATCTGGAGCTTTCGGAGACAATCAGGGGCAAATCCAGGAAAGGAGCGCTTCTATCAGTAATAGACAGAACTTCCACCGCCATGGGAGGAAGGAAGCTTAAAAGTTGGCTGGAAAAACCCCTTTTAAGCACGGTTGACATTAACGGCAGGCTTGACGCTGTAGCTGAGTTGTATGATGATTTTCTGAAGAGGGAAGAAATAAAGGAATACCTGAAGAGCATGTATGATATTGAAAGGCTGGCAACCCGCATAGCTTTGGGAAGTGCCAACGGGAAGGATCTAATAGCCTTCAAGAACTCAATCAGGAATCTGCCCTACATTAAAAGCCTGCTGTCCGATTGTACAAGCACCCTTATGAAGGATATATCCGAGAAGCTGGATGTACTTGAGGATTTGTTCCTAATAATTGATGCATCAATAAATGAAGATCCGCCCTTTTTACTCAGGGAGGGGAATCTCATCAAGGACGGTTATCTTCCGGAATTGGACGAGATACGTTCGGCATCGGTCAACGGGAAGCAGTGGATTGCGGAGCTGGAACAGGCGGAAAAAGAAAAGACGGGTATCAAATCTTTGAAAATAGGCTTTAACAAGGTCTTCGGATATTACATAGACATAACAAAATCAAACCTGCCCTCGGTTCCGGAGTATTTTATCAGGAAACAGACCCTCTCAAACTCGGAAAGATATATCACTCCTGAGCTGAAGAGACTGGAAGACCTGGTACTGGGATCCGAGGAAAAGCTTATAGAACTGGAATACCAGACCTTTATACAAATTAGGAATGAAATAGCGGGGCATATTAAGAGGATACAGCAGACAGCTTCATGCCTTTCAGACCTTGACTGCCTGTGTTCCCTGGCTGAGGTATCCCAGAAGAATAATTATGTAAGGCCTGAAGTAAATAATGAGGACAGAATAATTATAGAAAACGGAAGGCATCCGGTGGTGGAAGCCCAGGACAAAGAGCTTAAGTTCGTACCCAATGATACGAATCTTGATAATGATGAGAACAGGATGCTTATTATCACAGGGCCCAATATGGCGGGGAAATCTACTTATATGAGGCAGGTGGCGCTTATAACGCTGATGGCTCAGATAGGATGCTTCGTTCCGGCATCAAAAGCGGAGATTGGCGTTGTGGACAGGATATTCACCAGGGTAGGGGCCTCCGACGACCTGGCATCGGGCCAGAGCACCTTCATGGTAGAGATGAGCGAGCTTGCAAATATTATAAATAATGCAACCTGCAAAAGCTTGATAATACTTGATGAAATAGGAAGAGGCACAAGTACCTTCGACGGACTAAGCATTGCCTGGTCTGTGGTGGAATACATAGCTGACAAAGCAAAGCTTGGAGCCAAAACTCTTTTTGCAACCCACTACCATGAGCTTACTGAACTGGAGGACAAGATTGAAGGGGTCAAGAACTATTGCATATTGGTGGAGGAAAAAGGAAAAGACATAGTATTTCTGAGAAAAATCGCACGGGGCGGAGCAGGAGGCAGTTACGGAATTCAAGTGGCACGGCTTGCAGGAATACCGGAGCAAATACTTGAAAGGTCCTCGGAAATAATATCAATACTTCAAAAATCCGAAAAGAACAGTCACACTGACGTATATGTCAGGCGAAGAAGAAAGAATCCGGTTTTAAATGACCATGAACCTAACCTATTTAATTATGCAAGTTTTTCATTGGCTGAAGAGTTAAAATCCGTGGATCTGGTTAATATGACACCTGTTCAGGCGCTTAACAAGCTCCAGGAGCTGCAGGATAAGACAAAAGAAATGATATAGGAGAATATAATATGGGGAAAATTCGTATTCTGGATGAGGCAACAATAAATAAGATTGCAGCAGGAGAAGTTATAGAAAGGCCCGCCTCTATAGTAAAGGAGCTGGTGGAAAACTCTATAGACGCAGGGGCGACAGCTATCAGCGTAGAGATACAGGAAGGCGGAAAGAGCTTTATAAATGTATCGGACAACGGCTGCGGCATAATGAAGGAGGATACTGAGCAAGTATTTTTCAGGCATGCCACCAGCAAAATAAAAGATTCCGCAGATATTCAGGGAATAAGCACCCTGGGCTTCCGCGGTGAGGCTATGGCAAGCATAGCTGCCGTATCTGAGGTGGAGCTTTTAACAAAGGCAGAGGAGGATACAGCCGGAAGCCATGTCATAATCAAGGGCGGGAAGCTCGTGCAGAGTAAAAGCATTGGCTATCCTACAGGTACAAGCGTTACTGTAAGGGACTTGTTTTTTAATACCCCGGCAAGGCTGAAGTTTCTGAAAAGCGATACTTCAGAACAGGGGGCCATAGTTGACATTATTGAAAAGCTTGCCATGACAAATACCGGAATATCCATGAAGCTTACAGTAAACAACAAAGTGGTCCTGCATACCCCCGGAAACGGTGATCTGCTTTCGGTTATTCTGTGTATATACGGAAAGAATATATCCGGAGCGATGCTCCCCCTTGAATATAAAAATGATATTATAAGCATTGAAGGATACATAGGAAAGCCTGAAATTGCAAGAGGCAATTCCACCTACATGACCTTTTCGGTAAACAAAAGGTATGTAAAGAACAGAATGATGGCAGAAGCTGTGAAGCAGGCGTATAAAACCCTTCTTATGAATAACCGCTACCCTTTCAGCATTATTAACATCAACATAAAATCAGAAATGACGGATGTAAATGTGCATCCGACAAAGCAGGAGGTCAAGTTATCAGATGAAAGGGCTATTTTCAATACATTGTACCTTGCGGTAAAAAACTGTCTTAACAACAACAGCCTGATATTTGAAAACCTTGAGGATGTAACGGAACCCCAGGAAGCGCCGTCATCTGCGTTTGAAAGCAGAAGCTCCTACGAGCCGAAAAATGTGTCTTTTGATCAGCTTTCATTCGGAAAGGAGACTGCAGCACCTAAGATTGACAGCTATAAGAGACAGTACGATTATGACAGGAAGCCGGAGGTACAGCAAAAACAGTTTAACAATGAAATAAGGATAATAGGACAATTATTCGGAACATATATTCTGGGGCAGATGGATGATGATTTTTGCATTATAGACCAGCATGCAGCCCATGAAAGGATAATGTTCGAGTATATAAAAGAAAAGTATAATGAAAAGAATATTTCCGTGCAGGAGCTTATGATGCCCATAGTCATTGAATTAAGCCCTGCAGAGAAGGTACTGTATACAGAAAACAGCCTTATTTTTCAGAACCTGGGTTTTGAAATAGAATGGTTCGGAGAAAACACCCTGGCAATAAGAGCAGTACCGATTTTAATGGGCGAGCCTTGTACAGGAGAATTTTTCAGCAATATCCTTGATTCTCTGAAGGAATCGACATCTATTGCATCTTCGCCTTTGGATAAGATCATAATAAGCATGGCCTGCAAAAATTCGATAAAGGCAGGGGACAACATTGCACCCGAGGAAATAAGTGTGCTGCTGGAGAGGCTGATGAAAACAAGCCAGCCATACACCTGCCCTCACGGAAGGCCGACTATAATAACCATGAGCAGATACGAGCTGGAGAAAAAGTTTAAAAGAATAATTTAAGCTCAGAGGTGTTTAGAATTGCTGCCAAAAATTTGCATACTCGCAGGACCTACAGCCGTAGGGAAAACTGAGATATCCCTCGCTCTGGCAAGGAGTCTTTGCGGTGAAATAATATCAGCAGACTCTGCCCAGGTTTATAAATATATGGATATAGGAACGGCGAAGCTCAAGGAAGAAGAAATGCAGGGCATAAGGCATTATATGATAGACGAAGTTACTCCGGATATGGATTTCAGTGTAGCCCAATTCAGAGAAAAGGCCGAATTATATATAAGAGATATCAACGATAGAGGCAAGCTGCCGATAATAACGGGAGGAACAGGGCTTTACATAAATTCCCTGCTTAATAATCTGGATTTTACGGACTCCATTTCTGATGAGGAATACAGGAGGGAAATGCAGGAAACAGCTCAGGTAAAAGGAAATGAATATGTGCATGCCATGCTGGAAGCTGTTGATCCGGCATCTTATAAGAGGCTTCATCCAAACGACCTGAGGAGAGTGATCAGAGCCCTGGAGGTTTATAAGCATACAGGCAGGCCGATTTCATACTTTCAGGAAGAATCCCGGAAACAACCGCCAAGGTATGACTTTGCATACATCACATTGACTATGGACAGGCGGAAGCTTTATGAAAGAATCGAACAGAGAGTTGATAAAATGATGGCATCCGGGCTGGTAGAAGAAGTGGAAGGGCTTATTAAGAGAGGATACGGCAGAGAGCTTAATTCAATGCAGGCATTGGGCTATAAGGAGATTGCGGATTACTTGCACGGATCTGTTTCGAAAGACGAAGCTGTGAGGATACTGAAGAGAGATACAAGGCATTATGCCAAAAGGCAGCTGACCTGGTTCAGGGGGGATAAAAGGGTGAATTGGGTGGATGTTGACAGTTTCTATAGAAAGGAAGCCATAGTGGAAAATATAATTAGGTATATTGCAGGAAAAATTCCTTTAATATAGAATAAATAACTAATAATTATATAATAATATAAATATACATATACTTGGCATTTGCTTATTTTATTTTGGAGGGGAATTGGATGAACAAGGTAAATATAAATCTTCAGGATGTGTTTTTGAACCAGGTCAGGAAAGAGCACATCACCATTACCATCTATCTCGTGAATGGATTTCAGCTTAGAGGAAATGTCAGAGGCTTCGATAACTATACAATAGTACTGGATAACGAAGGGAAGCAGCAGCTGGTTTATAAGCATGCAGTATCGACTATTATACCTGTAAAACCGATTAATTTCGCTTTCAGCGATAACAAACCGGCGGATAATACAGTTAAATAATTGATTCCATTACAATCAAGGGGGTATCGCAAAACCGTTGAATAAGCAGTTTGCGATATCCCTTTAGTATTTGAAGAATATTTCGGTGCGTTGTCTCAATATGGAGGTTTATGCTATAATAATTGCAGAAGTTTAGCCTAAAGAAGAAAAAGAGGTAATATTATGCATTATAAAACAACGGACTATCTTATTAACAAGCTGAATATAAGCAAGAAGATAATAGATATCTGCGTATCCACCGAGGATGAAGTCTCGGAGCAATTCAAAAAGATTGATGAGGTAAGTGAGTTTAATCAGTACAAAGTACTTGCCGCTATGCAGAGGAACAGGATAAGTGATATGCATTTTAACTGTTCTACCGGTTACGGCTACGGGGATGTGGGACGTGAAGCCCTGGAGAAGGTATACGCGGAAGTATTCGCCTGTGAGGATGCACTGGTAAGGCCGCAAATAGTATCGGGTACCCATGCATTGGCTCTTTGCCTGTTTGGTATATTAAGGCCCGGTGACGAGTTTATCTCTGTTACGGGAAAGCCTTATGACACTTTGGAGAACATTATCGGAACAACCGATAAACGCCCTGCCGGATGCCTCAGCGAGATGGGAGTGGTATACAAACAGATAGAGCTTACTGCAGCAGGAAAAATTAACTACAATGAAATAACAAAGAAGATAAATGAAAAGACAAAAATGATACTTATACAAAGATCCCTGGGTTATTCCTGGAGACCCGCCCTGACACTGGAAGATATCGAATATACCATAAAATTCATCAAGATAATGAATCCGAATATAATCTGCATGGTTGACAATTGCTATGGAGAATTCCTCGATTTTAAAGAACCTACAGAAGCAGGTGCGGATATTATAGCAGGTTCGCTGATTAAAAATCCCGGGGGAAGCATTGCACCTACAGGAGGATATGTATGCGGAAGGGCTGATTTGGTGGAAATGGCTGCAAACAGGCTTATCGCTCCGGGTATAGGAAAAGAATGCGGGGCTACCCTTGGAATTAACAGACTTTTTTTCCAGGGCCTTTTCATCGCTCCCCATATAGTATCTGAAGCTGTCAAAGGAGCAGTATTCTGCTCAAGGCTGTTTTCAAAGCTGGGCTTTGAAGTCAATCCCGATTATAATACCAAAAGAAGTGATATCATTCAGGCTATCAAGTTCAATAACAGAGATGCGCTGATTGCTTTCTGCCAAGGCATTCAAAAGGGCTCACCGGTTGATTCTTTTGTTGATCCTGAGCCTTGGGATATGCCGGGCTACAATGATCAGGTGATAATGGCCGCCGGAGGCTTTGTGCAGGGAGCGTCTATAGAATTGAGTGCGGATGCACCCTTAAGGCCTCCCTATATTGCATATTTGCAAGGCGGAGTTACCTTTGAACATGTAAAAATCGGGTTGATTTATGCTTTGCAGAATCTGGCAAGCAAAGGGTTCATAAGTATATAAGCTATATGCAGCAATCAGGTTTTGTAAGGTATTAATTAAGCAGTATTAATGATAATATTAGAAAGTATTATTAATACTGCATTTCTATTTTATTTACATTGAACTTTTCTAGTGGTATAATTTTTAATTATTATTGTAGAAATAATAGAAGAGAGGTGGCAGTAATGACAAGTCTTTCAGATTTGATTAAGAATGATATACTATATGTAATAAATCCACAGGAATACCAAAGGGAAGAGCTTATTAACCTGCTGAAGGATCACCCGGAAATACGATTTGTATCTATGGCCGGTGCAGACCTGACAGGCAATAGTACAGATGAGAGAATACCTGTAAAGGCTTTTATCGAGGATATTGAAGAATTTCTTAACGGTTCTGTTCAAACTGACGGTTCAAGTGTTGTACTGCCCGGCATAGCAACACTTAATGACGGAAAATTGGATTTAGTCGCCGATACCAATTGTATATGGTTCGTAGATTACAATTATGAGAACATCGATTATGAGACAGGCAGGCCGGTGGGCACTTTAAGGATACCTTCCTTTCTGATGCACGGCAATAAGTATGTGGATTCAAGATCGATTCTTATTCGTGCAATAAACCGTTTCAAGGCCGAAATAATGAAGATTTTTGAAAAATATCCGTCCATATGCAAAGAATATGGAATTAGTTACGGCGATATTGATGAGATTCTGTTGACTTCAGCTACAGAGCTTGAATTCTGGGTAATGACTCCCAACGACAAGGCAGATACAGAAGCTCTTACAGCATCTCAGGAGCTTCAGGAATCATATTGGAAAAGAACCAAGGGAATAGTCAGAACCTCTCTGGAGCAGTCGCTTCTTTTGATGGATAAATACAATCTAAAACCTGAAATGGGGCATAAGGAGGTTGGCGGCATAAAGGCGAAGCTTGATGAAACAGGCAACCTCACTCATATAATGGAACAGCTGGAGATAGACTGGAGATATGATTCTGCTCTTCAGGCAGCAGACAATGAAAAATGGGTCAGATACATTGTAAAAGAAGTATTCAGGAAAAACGGGCTTGATGTTACATTCGATGCAAAACCTATTGAAGGAGTTGCAGGAAATGGTGAACATACTCATGTAGGAGTTGCTGCAAGGCTTAAGAATGGCAAAACAGTGAATCTGTTCACACCGTCGGATATGAAAAAGGACTTTTTGAGTATTATCGGATATGGAGCCTTAATGGGACTGCTGAAGAACTATGAAGCTGTAAATCCTTTCATTTCATTTACCAATGATTCGTTTAACAGACTTAAGCCTGGATTTGAAGCACCGGTTTGCATAGTATGCTCCTTAGGCCATGATGTTGAAACACCATCAAGAAACAGAACGGTACTTGCAGGATTGGTCAGGAATATGAGTAATCCGCTTGCTACACGTTTTGAGATAAGGTCACCAAATCCTAAGACAAACACATATCTTGCACTTGCAGCGATTTATCAGTCAATGCTGGATGGTATAAAGGCTGCCTGCGAATCCGGTAAAACTAATGCAGAACTTGAAAAGGAAATATCAAAAGCGCCTGAGTCCGAAGGCTTCTACCTTGAAAAAGGCAGGGCGTACAGAAGCGAGGAGGATGTTTTCGATTATTATTCTCAGGAGGAAAGAAACAGTTTATTTGGAGTACATCCCGCAACAGTATATGAGAACATTAATAACTTCGTTGAATATCCTGAAAAGCTAAGTGTGATACTGGAGGGAAATGTGCTGGATGAGAAGCTGGTAAAGAGCTTTACCACTGCTGTCACAAACAGATGGGTAACTGAGATTATAAACAGGCTGCTTCCGGAAAACATGGATATTGTGAGAAAATGCAGAGCTGTTCACAGCAAACAGAAAGCTCAGGACCTTGATATAACCTATTGGGCGCAGGTTGATCACCTGAGGCACTATCTGATGAAGGATACCTATAATTCAAAATCACTCTTCACAAGAGTGAGAGAAGCTGCAAAAGTAAAAGACTATGAAACCCTGTCCCGGCTTCAGAAGGAAATGGCTGAAAAAATGAGCGAATTAAAAGAGCTGTACAGTGATTATAAGAAGAATTTGATAGATATATAAGCATAAGGATGAAGAGGATATCGCAAAACTATTTTAAGTAGTTGGCGATATCCTTTTTTCGTTCATTCTACAACAGATTTTGATGGAAGAACAGTTGAAAAAATACTCAAGATAAAGTACTATAATATTATACTGATATAGTATAAAAGTATACAAGTCTGACAATTTTGGGAGTGATAATGAACATGAACAGGCGAACCGAAAAAAAGTTAAAGGATCTATTGGAGAAGTCCAAAGAACTGTTCCTGAAATACGGATACAATGCTGTTGCCGTTGACAGAATTGCAGATGAGGCCGGAATAAGCAAAATGACAATATATAAGTACTATAACTCAAAAGAAGATTTGTTTATGGAAGTAATTAAGAAAGATATAGAGCATTATGCCTGCGAAATAATGAAGGCAATAAGTGAGAGCAGCAGCTCAATTGAAAGAATTGAAACGCTCTATAACTATTCAACCGATATGGCAAAAAATTATTCACTGGTACTCATAAGGGATATCATGGAGAAAAAGAACCTTTTGGATAAGGTGACGGAGATAAAGAAAAACTTGATGCTACCCATATTTGAGCATATTATTTATGAGGGAATAAGGAACAAAGAGATTCGGGAGCTGGATCTGGATTTTATGTCCGAGCTGCTTATGAATCTGCCGAAGGCACTCTTGAGCATTGACTTTCTGAGCGATGAAAACAAAATGATCAAGTTTTACGGCAATTTCATTGATTTTTTGAAATTCGGGCTGTTTGGGGAAAAGGAGAGGGTGAAGAGTGCAGAAGAAGATATTGATGAGGGTCGAAAACCTGAGCAAGGACTATAGGATGGGAGAGGTTACCGTTAATGCACTTTGCGATGCAAGTTTTGATATCTACGAAGGTGAATTCATTGTTATACTTGGACCCAGCGGCTCAGGCAAGAGTACGCTTCTGAACATTATAGGAGGAATGGACTTGCCAACCCAGGGCAAAGTATTTCTGAGGGATGATGAAATTAATAAATATAATGACAGGAAGCTGACAGCCTATAGAAGGGATAAGGTAGGATTTGTATTCCAATTTTATAACCTTATGGCTAACCTGACTGCAAAGGAAAATGTAGAGCTGGCAACAGAAATGTGCATGGAAGCTTTGAATATTGACGAGGTTATGGAAGCGGTGGAGCTTGGAGATAGGAAGGATCATTTTCCTTCACAATTGAGCGGAGGAGAGCAGCAGCGTGTTGCTATTGCCAGAGCTGTAGCAAAGAATCCGCTTATGCTGCTTTGTGATGAACCGACCGGCGCATTGGATTATAAGACCGGCCTTTTGATATTGTCATTGCTTCATAAGATTAATAGGCAGTTTAATAAAACTGTTGTTATTATTACGCATAACATGGCAATTGGAGAAATGGCAGACCGTGTAATAAAGATGAGAAGCGGACGTATAGTAGAAATCAAGGAAAATGCTTCTCCGATTCCTCCCGAAAGGATTGAATGGTGATGAAAAAGCTGGACGTCAGACTGCTGAGAATGGTCAATCATTCCAAGGGACAGTTCGTTTCAGTTACCGTAATTGTAGCTGTTGCGTTATGCATATATATATTGTTCAGTATAACAACCATCAATATAAATAATGCAGTTGAACAATATTACGGTGAAACAAACATAAACGACATCGTAATTGAGTTAATGAGAGTCCCGCAGGCCGCAGTTGACGATTTGAAGTCAATAGACGGAATAAGTAATGTGCAAGGACGCGTAAGTGTAGATGTACCGCTGCAGGTTGACGACAAAAATGAAAGAGTGAATATACGTATAGTATCAATTCCTAAGAATGGAGGGGTTATAAACAAGCTCCATACTATAAAAGGCAACAGATCGGAATTAGGCGACGATAATGTGATCCTGCTCCAACAGTTTGCCAATGCAAGGAATATAGAGATTGATGAAGTCATAACACCATATATAAACGGCAGAACTCACAATCTGCGGGTTTCCGGAATCGCTGCCAGTTCAGAATATATATATTTAATGGAAAATGAACAATCTCTCCTGCCGGCTCTTGATAAGTTTGGTGTGGCTTATGTCACTGAAGCTTTTGCGCAATCTGTCTTTGGGTATAGGGGAAGCTATAATGAAGTTCTGATTAAATTGGCGGAACAGAAAAACATTGAGGATGTAATTGATATAGTAGAAAAAAAGCTGGATAAGTACGGGCTAAAACGAATAACAAAGCTTGAAGACCAACTTAGCAATAATGTATTAATGCAGAAGATAGAAGGAATTGAAATGATGTCTTCCGTACTGCCTGTTATGTTCCTTATGGTTGCAGCAATAATAATATCGATTATGCTGTCCAGAATTGTCAATAACGACAGGATGGCTATAGGTGTACTGAAGGCTTTGGGATACAGTAATTATAACATTCTATCCCATTACACAAAATATGCATTGGCAATTGGCCTTGCAGGTTCTGCTGCAGGAATTACAGGGGGAGTTCTTTTATCAAAGCCTATGAGCGAAGTATTTGTATCTTATTTTAATATACCTCTTTCAGGTATTAAAGTACAATACAGTTATATACTGAATGCCATAGTGCTGACCAGCTTGTTTTGCATTGGTTCGGGACTCTTTGGTGCCAGAGGTGTAATAAAAATAATGCCGGCTGACTCTATGCGTCCTGAAGCCCCGAAATCGGGCAAGCGTATTATCCTGGAAAGACTAACCATACTTTGGAGGCGTGTCTCTTTCAGCTGGAAAATGGTTGTACGAAATATATTTAGAAACAAGAAAAGATTTTCATTCCTGGTTCTGGGTTTGGCCTTGGCTTATGGCATTAATGTTGTTCCATTGTATATGATGAATACTATGGTATCAATGTTTGAGCTTCAATATGGAGAATATCAGAAAATGGATTATACAATAAATTTTGCACGTCCTCTTTCTGAAGGAAAAATAACGGATTTAAGCCATCTGATCAAGGCGGATAGAATTGAGCCAAGGATTGAGTATCCTTTTGAGCTTGCAAACGGCTGGAGGAAAAATACTGTCGCAATAATCGGCATACCGCAGGAGACAGCATTTTACAAATTTGTGGATAAGGAAAGTAATGATGTCAAATTGCCGGATAAAGGAATTTTTATAACTGAAGCTATAGCAAAATCACTTAATGTACGAGAAGGTGAGTCAATAATTGTGAAAAGCTTTTTGCCGGGGAAGAAGGATGTACCTCTGAAAGTAGCGGGTATAGTAAAGCAATATTTGGGGGCTAATGCCTATATGAATATTGAAGAAATGAGGACATTGCTTTTAGAAAGGCAGATGATTACAGGAGTATCAGTTGCCTCTAAGGATAATCTGAAGGAAAAGCTAAAGGATGTTAAAAATATTACTACGATAAGCTCTGTTGATGATATGAAGCAATCTTTTGTGGAGTATCTTGATACCATGAATCTTGCAATATGGATGTATATGTTGTTTGGTGGAATACTGGGTTTCGCCTTGATATATAATGCAACCATTATTAGTATTTCCGAACGTAAAATGGAATTTGCATCACTGCGGATAATGGGCTTTGAGAAAAAAGACATATATAGTATGCTCAGCAAGGAAAATCTTATCATGGCTTTAATAGCCATAATAGTCGGGGTCCCTTTGGGAGCAGGTATGATTAACGGTATGGCTGATTCCTTCAGTTCGGAAATGATAACTTTCCCGGTTATCTTTTCACCAAGATTTTTTATACAGGCAGCTGCAGCAACAATTATCTTTGCAATAATTGCACAGCTCGCTGCATTAAGAAGAATATATAATCTGAACTTCATTGATGCGTTAAAAAGCCGTATATCATAGGGGGTAAAAAAATTGAAGAAAAAAGTCATCTGGACAGGTGTAATCTTATTAACAGCAATTGCAGCAGGCTTGAAAGTCAAGATGGGAAGTCCGGCAGTAACTGTGGAATTAGCAAAGGTCACCAGAGGCGATATCGAAGAATATGTTGAAGAAACCGGAAGCCTGATGCTCGAGCAAGAAACAGCCGTGTATTCTGCAGTATCCGGAAGAGTAATACAAGTACTAAAAAAAGAAGGTGATCCGGTAAAAGAAGGAGAAGTTATTGCCAAAATTGATAACAGCGATATAAATCTGCAGATAAAAGCATTGGAAGCACAAAAGCTTGGGATTTCGGCAAAATATGCAGAAGCTAAAACCTCGGCGGATGATGAAGCTATACGTATCCTGAATGCACAGGTGCGCTCTGCGGAAGCTGTATATGAAGAAGCAAAAAGGACAATGGAAAATAATAAGGTATTATATGAAGCCGGTGCAATAAGCCTCGGCACTTATAAGAGCTCTCTTACAAACCTTGCAGCTGCAGAAGCAGGGCTGGAAACTGCAAAAAGTAATCTGGCAATTGCTGAGAAGGATATTTCGGGGAACATAAAAAAACAATATGAAGCTCAGCTTTCCGAAATTAACGCCAGAATTGAACAACTAAAGCTTAAATCCGAAGATATGATTGTTAAAGCCCCAATAGACGGCTTGGTATTAACTGCCGAAGCAAAAACAGGCAGTATTGTGCAGCCAGGGATGAAGCTATTTGAAATAGGAGGATCGGAAGGATATTATATTGAAAGCGATGTGCTTATTGAGGATATTGCAGGAATAAGTGTAGGTTCAGCCGTAATAATTGATGATGAAGAAATTGGTATGCAAGGTGTCAAAGGAACAATAAGAAAAATACACCCTAAAGCTCAAAGCGTCATGTCCGCTCTTGGAATAGAACAGAAAAGAGTCAGGGTTGAAATAAATTTGGAAAATGAAGCAACAGGGCTGAGGCCGGGATATGAAATGACAGTTAAAATCATAAAGCAAAGCAGCAAAGGTACACTTATTATTGATGAGAAAGCCGTATTCAGCTATCAGGGAAAAGATCATGTTTTTGTCAATGAAGACGGTGTAGCAAAACTAAGGGCTATCGAAAAGGGGATTGAGGGCAGCGAACAGGTTGAGGTGGTAAGAGGCTTGATGGAAGGAGAGGAAATAATCCTGTCACCGGATGAGACACTGGAAGAAGGCACCAAAGTAAAGGGCGGACTTGATTAATTGTTTAATTGTTACGATTCGATATTTTTTGTATTATAAAAGTCGAGTATCTTCATGCTTACTTTGATATTATGTTGATATGAAAGGGAGGGAGAAAATGCTCAAGGGATTAAATCATGTTATAGACTATATTGAAGATCATTTAACCGATGATATAACTCCCGAAATAATTTCCGAGTATGCCGGGGTTTCTGACTATCACTTCAGGAAGATATTCTTCTATCTTTCTGGTTTGACTCTTAACGAATATATCAAGAACAGAAAGCTGTCGGAAGCAAATAAGGATTTATTGAATGGAGAAAAGGTAACGGATGTTGCTTTTAAGTATGGTTATCAGTCAATGGACGGCTTTACCCGGGCATTTAAGAAATGGAGCGGATTTTTGCCTTCAGAAGTAGTGAAAAAAGGCATAATCAAATCGTATCCCAAGCTTTCATTCATAATAACAGTCAAGGGAGGAATAAACATGGAATATAGAATTGAGGATAAACCGGCGTTTAATTTAGTCGGTGTAAGTAAACGTGTTCCTATGCAATTTGAAGGTATCAACAAAGAAATTGTAAAGCTTGCAGAAAGCATTACAGAGGAACAAAAAAAAGAAATGCATTCTCTTCAAAATATGGAGCCTTATGAAATTGTCAATGCTTCTTATGATGCTGATGCTAATTTCTTAAGAGAAGAAGGAGAATTAACTCACTTGATAGGTATCTTAACCACTGAAAATCAAGTAAGTGACCTATTGGAAAAAGTAACCGTCGAAGCCTGCACATGGGCCATATTTCCTAATGAAGGACCGTTTCCTTCCACGCTGCAGGATACAATGGCAAGGATATATTCAGAATGGCTTCCTTCGTCGGATTACGAAGTAATCAATGCTCCTTCCTTTTCATTTACTAAAATGGATAAACAGAAGAAAGATTATGCTTACAGTGAAGTCTGGATTCCTGTCCGGAAGAAATAGATACAAAAAATACAGATCCGATAACCTATTAGAGTATATACAGCGGTTATCGGATTATTTTTATCTTATTGATCTGAATACTCCTATGACTTTCCCCAGGATGGAAAGCTCCTTGGCTATTATCGGCATGAGGTAGGGATTCTCCGGCTGCAGCCTGAAATAATCCTTTTCTTTATAAAAGGTCTTAACCGTAGCTTCATCATTTAACAAAGCCACTACAATATCACCGTTCTTGGCGATTGACTGCTTCCTTACAATTACATAATCGCCGTCAAATATACCGGCGTTTATCATGCTGTCACCCTTTACAATCAGCATAAAAGCTTCATTGTTTCCGACAAAATCTATAGGTACCGGAAATGTATCTTCGATATTTTCTTCGGCAAGTATGGGAAGGCCTGCTGTAACCTTACCGACAACAGGCAGCTCTACCATTTCCTTTTTTGTAACTACAGAACTGCTGCTATCGAGGACTTCAATGGCACGAGGCTTTGTCGGGTCTCTTCGGATATATCCCTTTCTTTCAAGCCTCTCCAGGTGGCCGTGAACGGTAGAAGTGGATTTCAGCTTCACGGCATCACATATCTCCCTGACAGAAGGGGGATAACCTTTCTTATTGATCTCCTTTTTTATGAAGTTCAAGACTTCAAATTGCTTTTTACTTAAATCATCAATATTCATATTACTCTCCAATATAAATATAATTCCCAATAATTTCTTCTATCATTATAACATAACAAGTTATAAATTTCAAACATACGTTCGTAAATTTTTATTTTTTTTCTTGACATAGCACATATGTTCGCATATAATGGAGAAAAGAACAAATGTTCGCAATGGAGGTAATTATATGAAAAGGTTTGTTATCAGGAGCAAATCGAGGTTTATAGTCTCTATCGGCATTATAATGATATTTGCAATGTCCTCGCTTTTTACACTGGCAGTAAGTGCCAGAGAGAATCAGGATGTTCTGATGATTCCTGAATACGTAGAAGAAGGAGATACTCTGTGGAACATGTCACAGAAGCATAAGGGAGGCATGGATATAAGGGAATATATTTCCAGGGTTATGGAGATCAACAATTTGCAGAACGCAAATTTAAAGCCTGGAGAACTTTTATATTTCCCAAGCTTCAAATAGAATATTTATTATTTAATTACAAGGTCTTCAATATCCTTTTTTAATATAGCCAATTTTATATTGTTGGATATTGTCGGCATTTTCTCCATTAGGGCAACAATAGGTTGATATGCATTACCTATGGCGATGGTTTTTTCTTCTTCCACAACTTCGCTGATACCATCAATAATCAACTCATATTTTTGCATCTTGATTTCAAAGCCGTTATGACTTGTTTCCAGTGTACAGTAAGCCCTTGATACTTCTTTGCCTTTTACTATTCCGGAAAATACCAGGATATTATTGTCTAAGCGTTCAAAAAAGAAAGGCGGTATTACTTCGGCATCTTCACCATAGTAATCAGTTGTTAAATCTTTTAAACTCAGCTCATCTACAATTATTAAGTAATCCTCTATACCTGCAGCTATATTTTCGGCGCATTTTATGATTCTGTCTATATTTCGATACAGCCACTTTTCCTTGTCTATTCTTTTACCAAATAGCATTATCCTTGGAACCAGGATGTACTTCTTATCCTTATGATAAGCAACCAATGAAAAACCATCATATCTGTCATCAGGCTGGATACCGAATTTTTCATATTCAGGGGGCTCATATTCATCATTTACCACAATGTCGAAGTAAATGGAAGAATCAAAATTCGCCAATGTCATTTTATTATTGCTCAGATATTTGACAAACAATATTTTTTTCATATCTTCGTCTATATCCAATCCCTTTGATATATCATCCAAGCCGGATTCTTTTCCTTTAACAATAGATTTGGTATCTATCTTGCTTTTTCTTTCCAGCATATCCATGGAACTGTTAAATAGGAGGGAGGGATACTGGTTAACATATCGGTCAATGTTTTTTGTTTTTATTTTAATGATATTGTCATATAGGAAGTATTCTTTTTTGTCAATCAGTTTTTTAAAAATTACATCCCATTGTATGATTATTTTATTATCCTTATTGACCAGTGGTATCCCGTTAATAGTGTCGATGATACAATACAGAATCTCCTTTATCCTGCCTTTTTCTATCTGCTCATTAACTCTGTACAGAATCTGGTATATTATGAACATAATATATATTAATGTGGTAATAAGCCAAGGAGTGCTGAAATTAACGTCAAGTACTTTCATAAAAATAAACTCAATTACCAGTAAGAAAATATAAGCTGTAAAAACAAAGATATTAGTAGAAATATTAATCAATATTAACACCACCTTCTTATACAAATATAAAGCAAGCTTATACATATCAGCAGATAGCTTTTCGATTGGAGAAAAAGGACATATTTTTGCATTATTATAAATATAATATCGGCATAATATATCCTTCTCTGAATAGATAATTGAAGAATTATCAAAGTTTACGGCCGGATTGCATTTTAGTGTCTATACATTGTAAAATAGAATTGACATATAAATTTAGGAGGAAGTTATATGGGTTACAAGAAAGAGTGTGTCTTAATGGACAGAGAATGTACCGATTGCGGAGAATGTAACATATGTGACCTTGACCCCAATAAAATCTGCGACAATTGCTGCGCTTGCATAGATAAGGCCGCTGATTACACCAGCATTGAGATAGATGAGATAATAGAAGATGAAAATGCTGAGCTGGATACGGAAGATCTGGAAAAATGGAAATATGAAAAGGACTATATAGTTGATTACAGTGAAAAAGAAAGAAATGATTAACATAAAAATATTTATGTTAATCATTTCTTAGATTTATTTTTTCTCTTCGGCAAGGGGATTGGCATTTACTGCGTTCCTCAGAGTTTCATCATCCAGATGCGTATAAATCTGTGTTGTTGAGATGTTTTCGTGTCCAAGAATCTGCTGAATAGACCTGATATCGACTTTTCCGTACTTATACATTAGAGTGGCAGCAGTATGTCTCAGTTTATGAGGGGAGTATTTCTCCATATCGAGGTTGGAAATACCGATATATTTTTTCACAAGGTATTGTACGGTCCTTTTGCTGATTCTGCGCTTTCTTTCGCTTAAGAACAATGCATTCTTATCTTCAACATCGTCAACAGGACGAACCTTTAAGTAATTGTTTATTGCATCTATGCATGCCTTGTTCAGATATACAGTCCGTTCTTTGCTGCCTTTTCCGATTACAGTCAGTATGTCATTGTTGATTTTGTTTATATCTATGCTTATCAGTTCTGAAAGACGCAGTCCGCAGTTTAGGAAGAGAGTAATTATAGCATAATCTCTTTCTTTGTTTTCACCATCTATAGAAGCAAGAAGCTGCTTGCTTTCCTCAAGGGTGAGGTAGATAGGGTGCCTGGAGTTGATTTTCGGTGATTCTAATTCTATACTTGGATTTTCTTTGATCATTTTCATTTTATGAAGATATTTGAAGAATGATCTTATACATGCAACTTTTCTGGCCCGGGCATAGTTTTTATTATCTCTCTGGTTAGCCGCGAAGGAGAGGAAGGAATATAAGTCAGCAAGGCTTATATTGTTGATTATATACATATCTACATCATCAACAGGAATTTCATCAATGTCCATATCAGTTGCCACATAACCGCGTTTCATTTTTATAAATTTGAAAAAGAGAGCAAGGTCATAACTATAAGCGGTGATAGTATTTTTTGATTTACCGCGGATGGTTTCCATGTATTCAAGAAATTCAACTGCGATATCAGGAAGTTTAATCATATTACATATCCCCTTTTTGATTTTTTGAGCTTAATTGCGCGAAATGATTATTTAGCGCAATTGAAATATTCGACACGGAAGAGGCAAAATCCTCTTTTTCTGATAAATTTATTATTAAGTTCAATAAATTGCTAAAATATTGTTTGTCACTGTAACTTTTAATCATCTTTAACATTAAATGCCCAATAATTTTCTATTTCGAGATTTCTTATAATTTACCTTTCTTAATTAATCTATCTTTTTAATCAACTTATCGTTTTAATTAACTTATCTTGATTAACTTATC